>Ga0209535_1001197_pt1 | contig 17820 bp, 19 predicted proteins | sample LinPmetageLP28_FD_184041 | JGI IMG/M metagenome (GOLD analysis project Ga0209535, IMG submission 184041) | Marine viral communities from the Pacific Ocean - LP-28 (SPAdes) (version 2) | ecosystem: Environmental > Aquatic > Marine > Oceanic | place: Pacific Ocean | collected 2009-08-22 | reverse complement strand
TATTTAAAAACAAACGTGGGGGTGATGAAATTGTAGTACAATGTGATGAAGGGAATACCAGCACTTCGGTGTATGATGTACTTAAACAGTTCTCTGATAATTCTGATCTTAAAGTGGTTGAATTCCCATTAAATAATAACTTTGCGGATTTTAAAAATAATCTTAAGGATGCTTGCAGCGGAGACTACATCTTCCAAATAGACGCTGATGAATACCCAGATGACTACTTAATGGCTACTGTTGAAGAGGTTATTAAGATGAATGATAGTGTAGATGTATTTTGGGTTCCTCGTATTAATAAAGTAGATGGGTTAACCCAAGAACATATCAATAAATGGGGGTGGAATGTAGATTCTAGCAAGAGAGTTAATTTCCCTGACTACCAGTGCCGCATTCTTAAAAATGTTAAACGTATTAAATGGAAAAATAAAGTCCATGAAGTACTTATAGGACATAAATCTGAATCTCACCTCCCTGCTAATGATGAATTTTGTTTAATCCATCTTAAAAACATAGAACGCCAAGAAAAACAAAATAAATTTTATAATACGTTATGAAAAATCACATTAAAATAGGCCAAATTGGTAAAGGTAGTTTTGGTAATAAAATATTATCAAAATTAAATAATATAAAAGATATATCCATGGAATGGGTTTGTGATTCACAAGATAAATGGTGGCAACAGGAAAAAGTGGATTGGGTTATAATAGCATCACCTAATGAATTTCATTATGAACAAGCTAAACACTTTTTAAAAAACAACACTAATGTATTTTGTGAAAAACCAGGCACATTGTGTTCTAAATCGTTAAAAGAACTTATAAAAATATCTAAAAATAATAACTTACATTTTTATATAGATGATGTATTAATTTATGAAGATATAATCCCCCAAAATAGTTTTATATATAAAAAATGGGGGGGGTTTTCTACCAATATTATAGATAGAATGGCATATCATCATTTTTATTTAATATTTGATAATTTAAAAAAACATATAGGGAACACAACACCCACTATTAAAATCCTCAAAAATAAAATAAACTATAAAATTTTTGAATTAAAATTTGATAATTTAAAATATAAATTTGAATATGATTTTGCATGGTATAAACAAAAGATACATAATATAACACCACAATATAGAGGAGATGCTTTAGGAAAAATGTTAGCTCATGTACTATGTGGACAAGCAGATTTTAATTCAAATTTACAAAGAAGTTTATTCGCCACGGAAATGAGTGAATATGTAAAACAGCACCTATATGGTAAATGTGCTGTTGTAGGCGCGGGTATTTATGGGGTCACAGCTGCAACAAAATTAAAAACCAAAGGATTTGATGTAGATTTATTTGAAGCTGAAGACGATATATTAAAAGCAGCTTCAGGAATCAACCAATATAGAATACATAGAGGGTATCATTACCCACGTAGTTTAGATACAATTAAATCATGTAAAGATAATGAACAATCTTTTATAAAATATTATAACCAATCCATATTAGATAGGGATAGTAAACATTATTACTCTATAGCTACCGAAGATAGTTTAACCACAGCAGAACAATACCTTACAGTATTAGATAAAGCAGGTCTTGAATGGAAGATAACTGATACTTTACCTAATTGTGATTTGACTATAGAAACTAAAGAAACCTTTTATAACCCTACCATATTGAAAACAATATGTCATAATAGGATAATAGGGAATGGAATTAATTTAAAAACAAATACTCGCGTTAAAGAAAAATTAATAGGTTATAAATATAATATACATGCTACCTATGCTTCTTTAAACAGTTTAACTAATACTAAACAAGAATATCAATTTGAATTATGTGAAAAACCTTTATTCCAACTACCCCCACGGTATAAAAACCAAAGCTTAGTAATAATGGATGGTCCCTTTATGTGTTTTGACCCCTATGCAGACACAGATTACCATTTAGGGGGGAATGTGGTGCATGCTATTCATGTTCGCAATATAGGAGAAAAACCAGAAATCCCTCCCCCGTATAAAAAATATATTAATAAAGGAATTATTAAAAACCCTAAATATACAAACGTAAGTAGATTTATTGAATCTGCCAAAAAATTCTTCCCAGAAATAGAACAATCCAAACATTTGGGTTCCATGTATACTATTCGTACAGTATTACCATATAAAGATGACACCGACGAAAGACCTACAACTGTAACTAAACAAGGCAATAATATAGTTTTATTTAGTGGTAAAATAGGGAATTGTGTAGAAGCCGCTAATAGAATTGAAGAAATAATTAACGAATCATGAATTTTTCATATAACGAATATAGGAATATAATAAAATTAATTCAACAATTTTTACCTATAAAAGATTTTGCTGATATTACACCCAAAACAGATAAATTTTGTGTTATACGACATGATATTGAATTTTCAATAGATAAAGCAGCCCAATTAGCAAAAATAGAAAACCAATTAGGTATAAGTACTACATATACTGTGCAGTTACGTAATAACACATACAATGCATTATCAGAAAAAAATATAAAATTAGTACATTATATCAAAAGTTTGGGCCATTGTATTGCGTTACATCAAAATCCACCTTATATGTCTGAGGGGGATTTAAAAAAATATGTTTTGAAAGACATAGAAACCTTAGAACATTATTATGGTTTTGAAGTAGATAGATATGCTTTCCACAGGCCCAAACAAGAACAACTTGCAATGTATTTAGATATTCCGGGTAAAATAAATTGTTATGGTAGATTATATTTTCATTATTTTGAAGGAAAAAAACAAAAACCAAATCTAAAGGTAACTTATTTAGCGGACTCAAACCACCAATGGAAATATGGCCACCCTATAACAACAGATTTTAATACTATATCTAAACTACAATTAAATACTCATCCGTTTTCATGGACAGAAAAAGGATATGAAAATTATGGTAATTTTTTATCGTTAATTAAAGAAAAAAATCAGGAAATGTTATTTGATATGGAATCAGAAAATAAGGCATTCCCCAAAGAATTATTATTATGAAAAATATAGTTGTATTACCTATATACGTTCCCGAAGATAAAAACCTACATAAATTTGGTGGGTGGGAATGGATGGATTATTCAAAACAAGCATGGCAGTATTGGTGTGATAAACACGGCCACCAATTAGTAATATATGATTCCCCACAAATAAAAGACACTGTAAAATTCAAAATCACAGTACAAAGATGGTTTGATATTTTTGACTTTTTAAGAGAAAAAAATATAGAATTTGATCAAGTACTTATGATTGATGCATGTACTATACCTAGATGGGATTGTCCTGATGTATTTAAGATTACAAATAATAAATTAACTGTAAGACGTGATATAGATAATTTAAATTGGGTATATGAAGGTATACAAGGGTATAAAGATATATTTGGGGGGTATGATTTAGATATATCTAAATATTTTAACTCAGGGTTTGTAATAATTAATAAATCCCACGAATCCTTACTTAAAAAGTTTAAAGAAAAATATATCTCCCAATCAGAAGATTTCTTACACTTGCAAAAAACCGTTAAGAGAGGTACATGCCAAACCCCCCTTAATTATATAATGCATATGAACAATGTTGATATAACTTATGCCTCTCCTTCTTGGAATGTATCACATTTGAATCGAAAAGAACTATTAAGTCATAATTGGCAGTTAAAAGAAAGTAAAACCCCACACTTTATTAAATATGGTTATATATGGGTATTTAGTGGATTTGATAAAACCCAAAGAAACGATTTAATGAAACAAGTATGGGATATAGTTAAACATAATTACACTAAATCTACTATAGAAGAAGTTTTAAATTTAGTAAAACATAAAGATACTTATAAAAATGCTACTTCTAAAAAGTTTAAAAGAGATTTATATGATTATTTTAAAGAAACACCCTTAAAAAATGTAATTGAATTTGGATGTTGTAAAGGAGATACTACTAAAGTTTTAAGTCTTATTTCCGAAAAAATATATGCCTCTGATTTAGATAGTGCAAATATTGAAGACGCAAAAAACAAATGTATAGGTAGTTATAACGTATCATTTGAGATAAAAGATGTAAACACAGAATGGAATTATCCTAACCCTGATTTAATATATTTAGATGCCTTACATGATTATAATGGTATATCTCAAGGACTAAATAGAATCAAAACACAATATCCTAATACAACAATAGTAATGGATGACTATGGACATATAATGAATACTGTAAAACCTATTATTGATAATCTAATTCAAAAAAATGAAATCGAAGTATTAAAATGGATAGGAGAAGATAAAGGATATGTTGCTGTCCACAACAAAGTGTTTACAGATAAAGAAGGATTAATATTCAAATTCAAATAATGAAACCAATCAATTATATAGATTTAGGAGTTCATCATGGTCAAGAAATTGATCTATTACTTGAACAATATATCCCTTATCAAGATATATATAATTTAAAAGTATATGGAATTGAAGCAAATCCTTCAATATCAGATGCACTAACAGAAAAATATTCAGATTATTCTAATATAGTTCAAATTTTTAATTATGCTATATCTGATGTAGATGGAGAAAAAGTTAAGTTATATCTTACCCCAAATATACAATTAGGGAGTTCTTTATACCCAACAAAGAAAAACACAACAAACCAATATGTGCAAGCTATTTCAATAAAATTATCAACCTTTATATCTAAACATATTAAAAATTTTAATGATTCAATTAACATTTTAAAATTAAATATAGAGGGGGCAGAATTATCAGTTTATAAAGATTTAGTAGAAAATTCACTTACAAATAAATTTAAAATATATTGTGGTCATCCTTCCCATGATATAGAGAAAGTCCCAGAATTACATACTAAACGTGAAGAATATTATGATATCATAAATAAAAATAGATTTGAATTAGAATATTTTTGTGCAGATTCATTAGACAACAAAGAAAAATGTATTAATATATTAGAAAAAATCCAATTATGAAAGTAGCATATTTAATGAATGGGGTTATTGGTGGTATTAGTGGGAAGAACTATGAAAATTATAGTAAATCCTCAATTAAAGAAAAAATAATAGAATATACTTCAAAAACCCATCAGTTTTTACAAAATAAAGATATAGAAATTGATTATTTTATATTTTCATGGGAGCCAGATTTAAAAGAAGAATATATTAAAACATATAATCCTAAAAAAATTAAAAGTGTATCTCAAATTACATTTGATATGCCTGACCATTTTTTACAACATAAAGATAATCCTAGAGTTCAAGCTCACTACTCTAGGTGGTATGGGGCTTTAAAAGTAAGTGAAATGTGTAAAGAATACTCATTAGAAAGTAATGTAAATTATGATTTAATAGTAAATGCTAGATTAGATTTATGTTTTACAAGAGAAATAGACTTATCTAAATTTAACCCAAACCAATTCCATTTAGCTAAACCCATCAACCTCCCCCACTACAACTGGCCAAAAAATTCTGAAATGATTGACCATATTTTTATATCTAACCCCCAAAACATGTATAAATTTATGTCTTTATATAATAATATAGATGAATACACATCTCCAGGACAGTGTCCCCCATGGAAATTAATATCCAATCACTTTTTAAGTGTATGGCATTTAGAAAAATTAGGACTATTAAAAGAAAACATAATCACAGACTTATTATTAAAAACGTTTGATGGGGGGTATGATGAAGGGTCAGACACAGATTACTACATTTTTAGATACAAAAACATAGAAAATTTTATATATGACGAATTATAAAGAAACACGCCCTTGGGGTACATTTGAAAATTTACTAGACACTGATTACTGTAAAGTAAAACAAATTGTTATTAAACCGGGTCAAGCACCAAGTTATCAATATCATTTTAAAAGAGAAGAAGTGTGGGTTGTAGTACAAGGTGCAGGAGAATTAAATCTAAATGGAGATAAAACACAAGTATCTGAGGGGCAAATTATACATGTACCTGTTGAAGTTAAACACCAAATAACAAACAATACAGACAAAGATTTAATTTTTATTGAAGTTCAAATGGGTGGGTATTTTGGCGAAGATGATATTGTAAGATTAGAAGATAAATATGGTAGATCATAAAGTATTAATAACAACAAGTGGTATAGGAAGTAGATTAGGTAAATTGACTGATTTTACTAATAAATCTTTAGTAAGAATAGGTGATAAACCAGCTATTTCCCATATTATAGAATATTACCCTAAAGATACTTCTTTTGTAATCACATTAGGACATTTTGGGTCTTATGTAAAAGAGTTTTTAGAATTAGCATACCCTAATAAAGATTTTACATTTATAAAAATAGATAATTTTGAGGGACAAGGCAGTAGTCTAGGACATTCTATATTACAAGCTAAATCTAAATTACAATGTCCTTTTATATTTCATGCTAGTGATACTATCCTAACAGATTTAGATACTATACCTAATTTAGAACATAATTGGTGTGCTGGAGCATATAAAGAAGAAACATCACAATACAGAACTTTAAGAACTAATAATGGTTGGGTAGATAATATTGCAGAAAAAGGAGAAATCAACTTTGATTATCCTTATATAGGATTATGTGGAATAAAAGACTATAAAATATTTTGGGACAAATTAGAGGAATTACCCCAAAATTCTTCACTTTCAGATGTTCACGTAATAAATGAAATGCTAAATACTGTTACTTTTAATTTCCATAAAATTAATAATTGGTTAGACATAGGGAATACTACAGAATTAAATAAAACAAGAGAATATTTTAGTAGTAGTATAAAAGTATTAGATAAAGATAATGAATCAATATATTTTTTTAATGATTTTGTTATTAAGTTTTTTTCAGACCCAAACATAAATAAAAATAGAGTAAAAAGAGCTTCAATGCTAAAGGGGTTAGTTCCTGATATAATACATTCTACTGTAAATTTTTATAAATATAAAAAAGTAGAAGGTAATTTATTTGCAAAATCCGTTAATGAAGTAACATTTAAGTCCTTTTTAGAATGGACTAAAAATAATTTATGGAAACCTCAAACATCAGAAAACTTTAATAAAAAATGTTTTGATTTTTACATTAATAAGACAGACAAAAGGATAAACCAATATTTAGGAGAAAAACCAGATACTTCTGAAATCATTAACGGTGAATTAATACCTTCTATAAGAGATATTTTATACAAAATAGATGTAGAATGGTTATGTAAAGGTATACCAGTACAATTCCATGGTGATTTTATTTTAGATAATGTAATTGAAACTAAAAATGAATTTAGTCTTATAGATTGGAGACAGGATTTTGCTAATGATTTAGAAGTAGGTGATATATATTATGATTTAGCTAAATTAAACCACAATCTAATAGTTAACCATAATATAGTAGATAAAAAATTATTCAATCCATCCCCCAAAGATTGTCATATATTATGTAATAGTACTTTACTTAAGTGTAAAGATTTATTACATAATTTTATTATAGAAAATGGGTATGATCTTAAAAAGGTAGAAGTATTAAGTTCAATCATATGGATTAATATGGCCCCCCTACATGAATACCCCTTTAATAAATTTTTATTTAATTTTGGAAAATATAATCTTTATAAAAACATAAAATGATATACCCTAAATTTTATATAGGACCAATGTCCTTAAATGTTGTAGATTCAATCTTAGAATACACACAAGAAACAGGCAACCCCATAGGTTTAATCCCTTCTAGACGACAAGTAGAATGGAATGGGGGTTATGTTAATAATTGGACAACAGAATTTTTTAGTAAACATGCTAATAAAATAATTTTAAAAAGAGATCATGCGGGACCAGGACAGGGTTATAATGATGACGATGGTTTTAAATCTTTGAAACATGATTGTAGATATTTAAACATGATTCATATAGACCCTTGGAAAAAATACCCAAAATATGAAGAAGGCCTACAATGGACTGTAGAAATGATTGAATTTTGTTATAATCTTAATCCTAATATAGAGTTTGAAGTAGGTACTGAAGAAGCTATAAGAAAATTTAATTCTAAAGAACTAGATATGTTACTGAATGATCTTCATGCTAGATTAGAAGAGAATGCCTTTAATCAAATAAAATATTTAGTTATCCAATCAGGTACATCTTTAAAAGGCACCTCAAATACAGGAGACTATAATAAGAATAGACTTTTAGCTATGGTTAAAGTAGCTAAATCTTGGAATCTTTTATCTAAAGAACATAATGGGGATTACATACCAGTAAGACTTATTAAAGAAAAAATGTCTTTAGGGCTAGATTCAATAAATATAGCACCTGAATTTGGTCTTATAGAAACTCAAACATACATTAATAATGGGATTAATCTAGATAAGTTTTGGAAAATATGTTATGATTCTAAAAGATGGGAAAAATGGGTAAATTCGAATTTTGATCCTTTTTCCCAAAAAGAAGAATTAATTAAAATTTGTGGTCATTATGTTTTATCAAACCCTGAATTTTTAAAAATTAAACCTAATATAGACACTCAAATAAAAAATAATATTAAAAATAAACTTCATGAATTATATAGATAAAAGGCCAGCTACTATATTTTGTGACATTGATGGAACTCTAGTAACACATACTAAACCCACGGATGCCCAACTACCTACTTATAAATTAACTTTATTAGGGGGTACATTAGAAAAATTGTTGGAATGGGATAAATTAGGATATAAAATTATTCTAACGACAGGTAGAAAAGAAAGCCTTAGGGAGGTAACAAAATACCAACTAGCTGAAGTCGGAATAATTTATGATCAACTTATTATGGGAATAGGGGGTGGAAAGAGATATTTAATCAATGACAGAAAATCTAATAGTGGTGAAGATTATGCTATAGCTATGAATATAAACCGCAATGAAGGAATAAAAAAATTAAACTTATGAGTAAAAAAAATATAATTTTTATAATGGATGTTGATCTTCAAGGATCAACACATGAATCTTTAGCTCATAGATATTCTGACTCTAGAAGAGCACCATACAAATATTCTATTAGTAGTTGGAAAAAATGGGCATCTAACAACAACGCAGAAGTATTTGTCCTTAATGACGCTTTAATGCCTAATAAGGATATGGGGATATGTTGGCAACGTTATTATTTATTTGATATATTAGAAGCCAATGAAATAGAATATGATCAAATAGCTATGGTAGATGCTGACACTATAATCCACCCAGACACCCCCAATTTCTTTGAGCTAACAGATAATAAATTCACAGGGGTTTTTTGTGATGCAAGTTATGATTGGGTTATTAGAAGTGTAGAAAATTACTCAAAGTACGCTTTTGAAGGTTTTATGCCTGATATTTTTAAATATATTGATTGTGGTTTTATGGTAGTTAATAAAGAACACAAAGAGTTCTTCACAAAAATCACTGATTTTTATCACCAAAATAATGAATTATTAATAGAGATAGAAACTAAATTACATGGGGGTACTGACCAAACACCTGTTAATATCCTAATCCAAAAAGAAAACATTGACTTAAAATTATTACCCTATGAATACAATATGGTTGATATGAATAGAAAAGAAATATTACAGGAAAATTTGGTCTATACTAAAATAGGTCATATATACCAGTTTAACTGTATACCAAATAATAAAGATAATCAAGCAACTTATTACTGGATGAAAAAAACTTACGAACACTTATATGGAAACTAAATTTGCAATAGGGTGTCTAGTACAATGGTATGAAGTAGACATTATAGGGGAATATATAGATTCTTTAAAAGACGCTATAGAAGCCTATGATGGTGAAGTACAGATAGATTTCAGAGTAAGTACAAACGAAGATTTAGAAAAATGTACTTCATCTAAAGATATGGAACATTGTGTACAAAAGATACATGATTTAATAAAAACTATTAAATGTGATTCAATTTTTAATGGGGAATTACATACAATAGCGGATTATAGAAGAGAATTTAATGAAAGGTATTGTGATACCGCGGATGTTTTAATGTGGGGGGAATCCGATGCACTAATACCAAAACAAACATTTGTTATTTTAGATAATTTACATAAAATCTCTTTACAAAATAATAACCCCAAATATTTAGCATTTTTCGGTACTTGTAAAATGTGGGATAATACTTGGAAACCATTAGAACATCCTGATTTTACAGATAAACCTTTTATCGATGGGGATGCAAAAAATTGGTGGAGTTTACGATATGATATGAATAAAAAAGAAATGAACCAAATTAACAATAAAACTGAAGAGCTAAATGTAATCACCCTCCCCCAACATAAATTTAATGGTTGTGGATTAGTAATATCATCAGAAGTTATTAAATCCGGGGTAAATATCCCAAAATCCGTATTTTTTATACATGAAGACTCAGCATTGATGCAAATGACTAATAAGGTATTAGGAAACATACCCCAATATGTAATAAAAAATATATTATTAGTTCATAATAGAAAACATAAAAATAAACGTAGATATATAAAAGGTGAGGAGCACATAGCGGATAAAGAAGTAGGGGGAGGACGTCTGACCCACCCCTGGTATATGGTCGCCAATAAAATGTGTGAATCAAATTATCTAAATTTATTTAACCCTAATTATAAATCATTTAAATGGAAAGATGTATGGAAAAATTTAAAAAAATAGGAATAAATTGTAATATTAAAGCTAATAACATAGAAATAGGTAAAAATGTTATTATGGGGGATAATGTCAATATAGTTTGTGATAATCTTAAATTAGGGGATAATACAATACTGGGGAGTAATATAAATATAAACTGTAAAAGTTTTATAGCGGGTGAATGGTTATTTATGTGGGATGGGGTAGAAGTAGGTAGAGGAGGATCATATGGTCCTACTTCAAATGTTAAGATAGGAAAACGTGTTGGTATTTTTGAAAAAACCATAATAAACCCTTCAGACAGTGTTACTATTGGGGATGACGTAGGAATAGGAGGAGAAGTAATGATATGGACCCATGGTGCTTGGTTAGATGTAATGCAAGGATTTCCTGCTGATTTTGGGCCGGTTAATATAGGAAACAACGTTTGGTTACCCGCAAGGAGTATAGTACTGCCAAACGTAAGTATAGGTGATAACACAGTTATAGGAATAGGCTCTATTATTAATAAAAATATCCCATCAGGTAGCTTAGCAGCGGGCACCCCCTGTAAAGTGATTAAAGAAAACTATTACCCTATTAAATTAAACAAAGAAGAAAAAGCAAAAATAGTAAATAATATTTTAAATGATTGGAAAATTCTTATTAAATATAAAAATAGAGAAATACCTAACATTAATTACGATAAAAATAGAGAAATATTAACTTTAAGTCATTTAGAAAAAAACAATGCCCCTAATAATACTATTTTTAATTTAGAAAAAAGAACAATAGAAGGATATGAAAGTGATGTATCTGAAGACTTACGTGATTATTTAAGGCGTAGAGGTATAAAAATATTCACAGAAAAACCATTTAATTCAATATAATGAAATTTTTAGGATTTGACAAAGTTTTATGTTTAGCCCCACACCCAGATGATGTAGAGTATAGTATGGGGGGTACTATAATAAAAAACCAAGACACCCGTTTTGATATATTATGTTTAACACAAGGGGGAGATTGTGATAAAACCACAAACAGTAGTCGTTTGGATGAGATACGCAATAGTTGGGAATCAACAGATATTAGTAATGTGGATTTATTCTTTTCACCTTATAAGTTTTTGAAAGAAAAAGGAGAGGATGAATGGGTGAATTATATAGAAACTAATTTTGTAAATAAAAATAATTATGACTGTATATGCACCCCCACCCCTAAAGATAGTCATTTTGAGCATAAAATAGTATCCAATTTAGGGTGGCCTTTAACCCGAATAAAATCTATTTCATTATTAGAATATTACTCACCCAGTACATTAGAAACATGGATACCTAATACATTCGTAGATATATCAAAATCATATAAGATAAAGTTAAAGATGTTAAAAGAATTTACCTCTCAACAACATAGATCATATTTTAAAGAAAATACTATAAAAGGTTTTCATACAAATTTCCAATGTTCTAAAAAGGGGATAGAATTAGTAGAACAATTTAATCTAAAACAATCATTCATATGAAAATAGCATTTTTCACAGAGGGGCAATACACGGGAAAAATTCCAAGAAATCACCCCAACATGCGGACAGATGTAGCTTGGATATGTGCTTTAGATGCTGTGCATTATCCCATAAATAAAATCCATGAATTGAAGGAGGAATTCGATTTGGGGATTGCTATAATCCCAAAAAATAAAGAACAATTATTTAATTACCCTCTAATAGACAGTATGAGAAAGGTATGTAAAAAAATAGGCACAATGCAAGAAAGCACATATTGGTATTGGCAAGGGGGGACAATACAATCCCAACTTTGGTACCACAATTTAGTGCAATCCATGGATATTATGTTCTGCCATAATGATATGGACTTAAAATATTATAAGGGCATCACCGATATTAGGTGCGAATTGATGCCTACTTTAATGATAACAGATAATATTAAAACATACGAAGGAGAAAAAAAGGGAGTTATGGTTGGTGGTAATTGGGTCACGGCATATAGGGGGTTTGACTCATATGTTGTTGGTAAAATACTAAGCAATAACATTTCTTCCCCCACAACTGGTAGAATGAAACCTGATGAAATAATGTTAGATATAAATCATTTACCATGGGTAGTGTGGTCGGATTGGATGTATGAATTATCAAAACACAAATATGGGGTACAGTTGGGCACTGCCGCCGCTGGTACCTTTAATTTAAATTGCGCGTACTTAGGAATACCGTGTATTGCATATGATAATGTTAATACTCAAAAATATCTACACCCCCAACTATCTGTCCCCGACGGAGATATAGAACAAGCAAGAAAATTAGCTACGCGTTTGGCTAATGATGAAGATTTTTATACTGAATGTTCTATTGAGGCAAAATCAAATTATAATAATCTATACACAGAAGATATTTTTTTAAATAAAATGAATAAAATATATGAAAAATAAAAGAATACTAATTATAGGGGGGACGGGTGCATTAGGGAAAACATTAACTCAACGTTACTACAAAAATAATGATATAATTATATTATCTCGTGATGAGCATAAACACGTGAATATGCAAAGAGAATTCCCTAATGTAACATACCAAATTGGGGATGTTAAGGATAAAGACTCAATCCTTCAGGCTTTAAATGAGTATAAGCCCCAAGTAGTTATAAATGCAGCAGCCTTAAAACATGTCCCAGTATGTGAATCGAACCCATATGAAAGTGTCAAAACAAACATCATAGGACACAAAAACTTAATCGATAGCACGGTAGTATGTAACCACCAGATTGAAACTTTAATGTTCATATCAACTGATAAAGCATGCTCACCTATTAATGTGTATGGTATGTGCAAAGCAATATCAGAACGATTATATATTGATTTTGCAAATAAACAAACAGATATTAAAGTATGTTTATGTAGATATGGCAATGTACTAGAATCGACCGGTTCAGTAATTCCATTCTTTAAAGAATTATTAGATAAAGATACAACAGAATTACCTATTACTCATAAAGATATGACTAGATTTTTATTGACGTTGGACGATGCAGTTGATTTAATTGAATGGAGTTATTTTACTCATGACTCTCACGGGAAAATTGTTATACCTATGATAAAGGCATTGAAGATAACAGATATTGCAAAATCATTAGGTAGGTCATATGGTCACAAAGATATTAAATTAAAATATGTAGGTATTAGACCTGGTGAAAAGTTAAATGAAGCTATGATAAGTGAAACAGAATCTTTTAGAACCAAAGAATATGATGGTTACTTCATGATCACAGATAGTATTATTAATGAAAACAGTTGGTCATTCAGTTCAGACACTAGTTTAATGCAATCAGAAGAAACAGATGAATTTTTAAAAGAGGCTGGAGTAATATGAAAGTATTAGTATTAGGACATAAAGGAATGTTAGGTCATATGGTAACAAAATACCTACAAGATAAAGTAGATGTTATAACAACAAATGCCCGGTGGCCAGAATCTCCTTTCAAATTAGATACGAAGTTAGATTATGTTATTAATTGTATAGGTGCTATTCCACAAAGGACAAATGATTTTGATATTAACTGGCAACTACCTATATGGTTAGATTTACATTCTCCATGTAAGGTGATACACCCGGGGACAGATTGTGAAATGGATAGTGATGATTACGGTATATCTAAAAATGTAGCTGGAAATTACATTCGTAATTTGAGTAAACAAACTAAGTCAATCAAAACATCTATATTAGGGCCAGAACTAAATAAGGGTAATGCAAGTTTAATGGAATGGTTCCTATCACAACAAGGTGAAGTATTTGGATATACAAAAGCTATATGGAATGGTAATACTACATTAGAATGGGCTAAACAATGTTTAGAACTAATGAATAATTGGAATTCAAATCACAATGAAATAATTATATCATCTACTCCTGTATCTAAATTTGAATTACTAAATGCTATTAAAACGATATTTAATAAGGATATAGACATCATTGAACAGGATAAAGGTAGTAACAAGTGTTTAGATGGAATAATATATACTGGTACAATACAAGATCAACTAGAAAATTTAAAAGAATATTATTATGATAATTAACGTTAACCCTGAATTTGGTTACGAACTAGTATGTTCCGTGCCCTATGCATACTGGCTCCACCAGAAAGGTGAATTAGATAAAGTTATTACATGTAAAGCAATGAGATCTTTTTATTACTTTTGTGATGATGTAGAAGAACAACACCAATACCGGAGTTTAGATAATAGATCTAATGGAGTACAAAATCTTCCAAATAAATGGGTACATCATAATACCGAGGCAGTATATGGAAAGGATTATTCTGAATTAACATCCGATCAACAAATCGAAGCAAACGGGGTATTGGATTATAGACAATGGTCCCCTCCCCCTTATAAAGAATTTTATTATGACCCAGATCTAGATCTCCCAGATAAATATGTGGTAATATCAAATAGATATAATAAAGAACATGGTCAGGCCCCTATAGGTTATTTTGACATTCAATCATTATATAATATGTTTGATTATTTTTCTAATATAGGATATGATGTAATATATAAAAGACCCACAAACACAGAGTTTGCGACAGATGATAATGAATGGCTATATCAAAACATTTCAGCTGATATCGAAGGGCATGGCATAATGACAGATTTTGATTTAGTATCTCATTTTGATAATGTACATTTAATAGATGATGTTATTAAAGGAGTTGGGGATGATTATAATACATCTCAATTAAAAATATTTGCTAGGAGTACTGGGTTTGTTACAATGGGGGGTGGCTCGAGTATATTATGTAGTTACTTTAAAGTGCCAGTTATTATATATGTTAATACCTCAGGTGATATTAGACCTGGGTATTTTGAGGGGGATTCATATTTCAATAAATTATCAAATGCCCCTATATATCCTATAATTGATAAAAAAGATGATATTATTAAAAGGGGCTATAGAGACTATAGCCAAGTATACAAAACAATAAATAAAACATTCACATGAATATTCTAATTACAGGAGGAGCCGGATTCATAGGATCCCACATAGTTGATTACATTTTAAATAACACTAAACATAAAGTTAGGGTCGTTGATAATTTATTCTCAGGAAATTTAAATAATATAACCGAAAATATAAAAAACCACCCAACCCGTTTGGAATTTGTTTATGGGGACATTAATAATTTAGAAACCTGTAAAACCGTTACTAAAAATATTGATTTAATATGCCACCAGGCGGCAGTTGGTTCTGTTCCCCGATCTATCGTAGATCCTTTAACAAGTCATAATACCAATGTAAATGGTATTTTAAACCTATTAATATCCGCTAAAGAAAATAATATTAAAAGAATAGTATATGCATCATCTTCTTCGGTTTATGGCGATGAACCTACATTACCTAAAATAGAGCATAAAACTGGAACCCCCATGTCCCCCTACGCAGTTACTAAAGTTGTCCAAGAACTTTACTGTAATCTATTTACTAAATACTATGGGATGGAATGTATAGGTTTAAGATATTTTAATGTCTTTGGACCTAAACAAAACCCAAACGGGCAATATGCAGCAGTAATACCAAAATTTATAAAGCTTATAAAAGAAGGAATCCCTCCTACAATAAACGGCGATGGTTCTTATTCAAGAGATTTTACTTATATTGATAATGTAGTAGATGCTAATATTAAAGCTTTATTTACTACAAATAAAAAATGCAATGGAGAAGTTTTTAATATAGGGGCAGGGGGTAGAACTACTATATTAGAACTTTTTAATATTTTAAAAAAAGAACTTAATTTTAAAAAAGAACCCATATTAAATCCTATAAGAAAGGGGGATATTCCCCACTCTAATGCTGATATAAAAAAAGCTATAGATCTTTTAGAATGGAACCCAAAAATCAATATAGAAGAAGGATTAAAGCTTACTTTAAAAATACCATAACTATAAAAATAAGTTCAAGTATGCAAAACAAAAAAAATAAATGGCAAAAATTTTGGTTAGACTATTTTGATTTCAATAAGGACGGCATTACAAATTGGTGGGAATATACTATACCTTTTTTAATAGTCTTATTAGTTGAAATACTAGCTGAATTAGTAGTAAGAATAATTTTAAATTAAATATGAAAATAAGTTTAATACAACCCGGAAGAAATAATCTTAAGTACCTAAAATGGTCTTATGATTCAATTAGAAAAAACCAAGGCAACCACGAAGTAGAAATTTGTGTAGCAGATGATTTTTCAAACGATGGTACTTGGGATTGGTGTCAAGAAATGATGGATAAAGATCCATTATTTAAAGCAATTAGGAACGAAGGCCCAACTAGATTAGGTCATACTATATTATATGATACTTTAGTTAATGAGGTAGCAACAAAAGATATTTGTATGATTTACCATGCAGATATGTACCTAATGCCAGGTGCTATAGATTCAATTGAAAAACATCTCACAGATAATACAATCGTTTCATTAACAAGAATTGAACCCCCACTACATCCTGATGGTCCCGAAAAAGTACTTATTGATTTTGGGATTGAACCTGAAGAATTTAGGGAAGATGATTTATTAGAATGGTTTACTAAACCAGTTGACTCAACTGGTGGATACCAACCTAAACATGATAGTCCTACGGAAGGTATATTTGCACCATGGGCGTTTTGGAAAAAAGATTTTCAAGAAATAGGTGGACACGATCCTATATTTGCCCCACAATCAAAAGAAGATACTGATATATTTAACCGTTTCCAACTAAATGGAATAAAATTTATTCAAACATGGGAAGGGTGTGTTTATCATATGACCTGTAGAGGTTCAAGATTTGCTGATGGTGCTAAACGCAACCCCAATGGTGAAGTGTTTATGAAGAATAGGGAAACAGATGAATGGTTAAAACAAAACCAAAAATCAACTAGAGAGTTTTTACGTAAATGGGGCCATTATTGCAAACATGATAATCTAATGAAACCTGTTATCCCCCCAAAATATGATGTCGCATTCAAAGTTACTAATAATAACCTTAAACTCTTAGAGGCACTTGAACCGTGGTGTAGTGTATTTTATGGTGATGGGCATTGGGTTCAATATGAACATTATATAGCTCAAGAACAACCTAATACTAAATTTAATATGAAAGATCGTATTAAAACTAATGATTCTACTTTACATGATTTTAACCATGGTGTT
>Ga0209535_1001196_pt1 | contig 17825 bp, 33 predicted proteins | sample LinPmetageLP28_FD_184041 | JGI IMG/M metagenome (GOLD analysis project Ga0209535, IMG submission 184041) | Marine viral communities from the Pacific Ocean - LP-28 (SPAdes) (version 2) | ecosystem: Environmental > Aquatic > Marine > Oceanic | place: Pacific Ocean | collected 2009-08-22 | reverse complement strand
TGTATCATTTCATAACCACCGTATTTAATTGGCTCTTTAGAAGGTACAAAGTCTAACTCGATATCCTTTATTTTACCATCTAATACCTCATGGTCCATAACCATATTAGAATATTTAGCAATATCATCATACGACTTAGGCATTATCTTATTAAACATGTTATTCATTAAATTAAAATCCATACATATAAATATATGTGACCACCTTATGTTTCAAGACTTTCTTAAAATAGTGTTATTAATACGGGACGAAGGACCCGTTAAAAAAAATTTTTTAGAACAAAAGGACCGACCGAAGGTCGAGAAAAACGGTTCGAAATATCCGATACCGGCATATGAATGATTAATTAAGTATATTAAATCATTATATTCACACCATCTAAAGGTATTTCCAAAGAGTTTATTCCGACAGATACCTAAAAAAACCCTCTTTTCATCGGTGAAATACCCATTTAGTTATACTTTTAGGTGATTTTATTCACTAATGGTCATAACCCCCTCCCTTACTGTCGGAATCCCCCATTTAGAAATAGTTATAAGGCACCATCCCTATATTACAGTTAATGGTGTTCTAAGTGGTGTTTTGTAGGACGTTTCGTAGATGAAACCGTGTTTTTAGGTGATTTGGTTATAAGAGGGTGGGTTTATATGAGTCTTTAACCACACTACGCTTTGGTTTTCTTCTCCTTACGGAGAATTATAGGTAGTGTATATTATAATAGACTGTTTCTCCACCCTGTTCTATAGGGATTATATGTTTACCCATATAGATACCCCCCTTTCTTATCCTTTATATGTATATCCATATAATACCCCTTTCTTTTACTGTGTGTATATAAAGGGTGGGTATTATCTTATGGACTCTATAAAGGTGAATGTCTTATATAATACGTTGAGGAAACTTTGGAGTTATAACCTTGAGGTTTATAATAGAAAGTTTTATAGAGACCCGCCGCCTGAGAAATGTAGAGACAAAAAAATTATAGTTTTATTTCCTCCCCGTTAGAATCATACTCCCTTAATACGGTTTTATAATTCCCTTTAAACTTATTACCTTTAATTAGAACTTCTTTAATGAAGTCTTCGGCTTCAAGTACACCACCTTTAAAGTGTAGGGGGAATTTCTTTAGATTCTTAATACCTATGGAATCGTGTGTAACATATGTCCACCATTTAAAGAATAGAAATGATTTTTGTTGTTGTACAAAGAAACATACATCGAAGGATATCCCCTTACCGTTATAGAACTCTTCTCGAATTACTCTGTACTTACTCATATAGTTATCTTTAAGTGTTCGACAAATATAGGATATAAAATTTACTTATACAAATGAATTCTTAACCATGTTCTCATAATGTGTTACGGTTTTACCGTCATTAGATACTTTATAGTTTTTGTTTGGGAATACTGCGATGTTTTTACCGTTAGAATATAATATGTAATCTATCTCTTTTTTTCTTTGGTACCAGTCTCTCATACCATATGTTTGAACTCTTACTCCTCCGTTCTTTAACCTCTCCATCTTGGACGCTGGTTTGGTTTGATACCCTTTACCCTTAACTTTAAAGTCTACACCACTCACACGGTCCTCTATGGACCCTAAACAGTATTGTGATATATCTTCATCAGTTAGTGTTGGGTTCTCTCTCTTAACGATGTCTATGACCTCGGCCTCTGTCTTCCATCCTCTTTCGAATGACTGTAAGTTTCTTTTTACTAACGATTGTAGTATTGGACTATCTTTTCCGAACAACTCTTCTTTGTTTTCTTTTAGATAATCTTTAAACCCTTCTAAAGTTACCTCATCGTTTTCATCTTGGTATTTCTCTACTAATATTCTTATCACACCTGGATTGGTATCGAAGAAGTTTAATATTGACCATCTCTCACCTTCCATCGCTGGGAAGATATCGATTACACCTTCTAATGTTTGACAATCAGGTTCAGAAATTTTTCCCCAATTATTTGGGTACACGTCTTTTAATATATCTAATATTAGTTGAGGTATTCCTGAGGCTTTTGTTTTCAGTGTATTAACTGATAAGTTCTCTGACTTTCTTTTATCAGACTTAACTAATAACGTTTCTAAAAATTTTGGATATAATTGTCTAAGGTCATTAACACTAACCCACATTTTATCACCTTTAACTCTAATGTCTTCAGAATCGAAACTTAAATCTTCACCCGTTTTTTTATTGGTAAGTATAACATTAGTGGAATTGGCTATTTCAGAAGGACTTTTACTTAAGTCGTTAAAATAAACATTAATTGGTTTATCATATTTAGACCATACATTTGCCCTGCCGAATTCTATTTTTGCGATATCGGAAGAAACGTCTTGTGAATACATTTCCACAACATTTTCTTTTAATAAATTAACAAGTTTAATATCTTTCATATTATATAAATATCTACGGTATTCTTATTGACAGGTGAAATTTTCCCCATCATAGGATATAGAAAGTGGTGACCTGTCAAAAAGGTCGGACATTATGTCATATAAGTCATCACAAGAAAAATATTCTCTTTCTTCAATAGTATCTGTAGATTGACGGTCTCCGTCCCTTAAGGGTGGTTGACCAACATACTCAACTCTCATATATGGATTATCTGTTTCCCCTTTATAGAAATAGTAACCTATATCCGCCTCTCTAATACTGTCATAACTAAGTCCTTCATATTGAGACTGAAGATATAAAATTAATTTATTTTCCAACCTATCTATTTCATTATCGACTAATTCGTCATTTACATATGTAAACATTGGCTCATCCATATAATCCTGTAAGTTAACATATCGTAAGGCCCTTCCAATATGGTCACCTATTTCATATATGTATTCTTCATATTTTTTATCATATGTAGGTGATGGTTCAAATGTTTTATCAACATCAATATCAACATCAAATTCAAAATAAAATGGGAGAGCTGCAGAAGAAATATTCCGCCAATTAACTCTATTTTTACGTATCATCATTGAATACTCAATACCTCCAAATTTACTAAACACTAACGCATCAAGAACTTTTACGGCCATTTTACCTTTTTCTTGTGCCTCAACCTTTAATTCACCATCTAAACTATTTTCTAACTCCATTTAATATAAATAGTTATATTTATAGTTATGGATAAAGATATAGATAAAATAGTTGAAATAGGTAAAGTACTTTTAAATACACCAACATTAAGGTCAATATATAAAGATAAATTTGAGATTAACTCTATTGATTTTGAATTTGTAGAAAAAACATCTAATAGTCAATTTACGGCACAATACGAACACTATATTTTTAAGGTAACATTATACACAGATATTTCACTTAATTTTGATGAAGGGATTAGAAGTGGTGAAATCGAAGGTTATGATGAAATAGAAAATGAAATATGGGAATACGGTATTGACCCATTTTATTTGGCGGATGTTATAATACCTGAGCAAATACTAAATATTATTTTACCTAAGGGTAAGAATGGACCTAAAGTGGCTATTGAATTATCTATAATTGGAGATGAAGGTCAAGTTATTTGGAATGACCATATGTTTGGTAGACCCGCTAGTTCTCAATTTCACTAACTAAAGTTATCAGTTAACCTTTCTTTATCTAAATCAGTTAAAGAACCCCACCACTCATCATCATCAACTCTGGCTATATTCCACACTTCAGTTTTATCAATTAACCCATTAAACATCAAAGGAAAACTATCACCGGTTAACTTATCAACAACTGAACCATTACTTAGTTCTATCCACGCGTCAGGATTTGCCTTAAAATCATTCGCATCCCTTTCTAAACTTCTACCCCATTTATCTTCGAAAGATTGTAAAGTTCTAAATGTGTTTTCGCCAGGTTTCCACTCAGGACCAACAAGTTGTATTGCTATTTGATTTGGTGATATATATTTAGTTAGATTTTCTAAATTAAATTGTAAGTCCATAGGTTGAGCGTACTTACCGTATCTAAATAGTGGTTCAATCTTCACATCAAATATTTCAGGGAGCATCTCTTTAGACCTAACCGTAGCAGTATAATTTTCAGTGTCACCAAAATTAAAGTCCGTAACTTCTTCGCCAGTTTTCTCATCGATAATACTAACCACTTCATATTCACTATCGAACCCATAATAGTTCATAGCTAAATTACGACCCACAGTATTGAGTAATTTTTCAAGACTCCACTTAAGTTTATTATCCCCCATAAAGATTTTTACTTATTTTTCTTTTCGGTACTTTGCATCATTTGTTGTAATGCCTCGATATCTCTCTTAAGTTCGTCATCTCTTTCTTGAGAATCTGCTTTATCTTCTATATCTCTCTCTAAATTACCTATGTCTTTTTTATTCTTTTCAGAATAATCTAAACCTGTTCCATATGCTTTTTGATGTGACCCTGCAGTATCTAAACCTTTTTCTAATCTCATTACTCTTTTATGTAATTCTTTAATGGCGTTTCCAACATCACTCATTGATTCTAAATCCTTTAAAACTATTACATCTGATAGATATTCAGGTAAATCATAATCGACAACATCTGAAGTGTTACCATATAATCCTTGCTCTTTAATTACGTCTTTGATAACTGTCTTTAGTTGTGATTCAGTTATCACATATTTTTTTTCTGTTTTCATTACTTAAATATTGATTTAAATTTATTTCTTTATTATAAATATCATAGTTAATTCAAATATTTTTTGTATCTTTGTAATATGATAAGAAAGATATTAAATATATTATTTATGGTTATAACATTAAATGTGTCTTCTCAGTCACAATTAGAGTTAAGTGTATTCCAAAAAATAAATGATTACCGTGTCGAAAACGGCCTTCATAAATTAAAATGGGATGATGCGACTTACAAATCCACTGTAGTTCACACTGAATATATGGTTAAGAATAGTGAGTTATGTCATACTGAAGATAGTGAAACACCTAGTTTTTGGAATCGATTAATGTTATTCCAAGATAACAGTTATATTGTTGGTAATGAAAATGTTTCCACCGTGTCAATAAATGGTATTGAAGACTCTATAGATAAAATTGCGGATAAAATAGTGTACTCATGGAAAACATCTAAGGGTCACAATCGTGCAATGTTAAATAAAGGTTCAATAATAGGTGCTATAAGTTGTGGTGATGGCATTAAAATAAAGGATAACTATACCTTTAAAATAAAATACTCTACTTTTGTACTTTGGAATAATCAACTTTAGTAATTAAACCTCTTTAATAGTAATACACGGGTTAAATGTACCCATTGATTTTGAAACTCCAGGTTTAACATCTCCTGACCCTTTACCAAATGGTTCTTTAGGTCCATATACGATTCTCTTCGTAGTTTCACCACTTACTTCTTCATCAATATAAGCACATACCATAGGGGCCTCTCCGTGATATGTCCCACCTGGTCGTTGGGAAGACCTAGGTCTTAATAAGGTACCTTCAGTTCCTTTAATAGTCATATACACCTTTCCGTTTTTACTTTTAGCTACTATCTTTGATAACTGTTCTTTACTCACTGAAATCAAACTATAAACTGTATCACCTTCTCGTTTAGGTGCCATACGTTCGACATTTTCTTGATTTAAACCAATCATCGCTCTTTTCCGATTTCTATATTCACCATTATTCATATTTGAAATACCCACAGGTATTCCATTACAATAAACTGTAAATGTTGCGTAATCACATTTATGGTTAGTACTACTTCTTTTCATTGTAATACCCGTATCCATGGCACTCATATCTTGTTTGAAATATCCAACAATAATTTTAAGTCCTGTGGCACATTCAGTTAATCTAGTAATATCGTCTCTATCTAATGGTTTTTGCTCTAATTTTATAAAACCGTTAACAATAACATATTGTCCAGGGCCCTTATACTTATTTGAATCTCTTTTTTCATCAGTACAACCACCCGTATCAGTAATACGGAATTCTGTTGTCTTAGGTGCTTTTAAATCTTTACCAACACCAAAACCTAAACTTTTACCGTTTTTATTAATATATGAGACCATATTCCCCCATCTACTATCGGCATAACCTTTATTTTTATTCCAATTACTATCCCCTTCTTTTGGTAGACTCACATATGGTTCTGAAGATAATTTTGACGATTCTATCGGTTTACCACGATAATGAGTGGGTTGTAAAGGTCCGTTAAGGTAATTACTTGCTGACCCAATAACGTTATCAACTTTAACAAGTACTAAATCATATTTGGCATTTAATTGTTTACTCGACAATTCATCCTCAACCTGTTGTTTTAGTTGTAATAGCGCATCTTGATAAACTTCATCACTTGAACCTGCCGTTGGGAAATAAGCTCTTAAATGAAATTTGACTACCGCTGGTACATCACCACCTGTACCAAATTTTCCGTTTTCGTCTTTATATATTATCTCGGTCTTTATAAATGGAGGTTTAACTTCATTAGTACCCGTACATTTATCTGATTCGGCTTGTTCTAAAATTACTTTTTTTACGATATTTTCAATATCTATTTCTGTTAATTTTATTATCTTATTTTTCATTACTTAAATATTGATTTAAATTTATTTCTTTATTATAAATATCATAGTTAATACAAATATTTTTTGTATCTTTGTAATATGAAAAGAATACTATTAACCATATTACTTATTACCCTAATATTTAAGGCTTATTCCCAAAAAATAACCAAATGGGAAGACGTAACTTATTATGGTTATCCTGCAGTACCTGTTTATTCGGATTGGTTTAAGATAGAATATCTTTATAATAACGATAAGGATATGATTATTAACGTACTACCTAAAAATGGTAAAAGTTTTTCACTTAGAACAGAAAAAGTTAAAGAGAGGATTGACGAAGAAAAGGTAAGAGGTTATTTAGTAGAATCTCTAAATGAGTTTAGAGATGATTATGATTTATCTCATGGTACTGAAAATAGTGAACTAACTGACATATGTAACGATTATTCAAAAACAATTCAAAATATATTTGTTGCAAAACACTCTAAATTTGTTGGTAACCCATATAAAATGGATGTTAATACAGAAACAATTTATTTGTGTGAGGGAATTAATTATTTACATTACAATTTATTTACTTTAATACCTGATAGTATAGATGTAAATAAAATAATTGCAAATTATGTATTTGATGGGTTGGTATCGTGTCCTGTACACGCATCACCATTAGTTAGAGAATATAATATTTTCGAAATAGGTTTTGGATTAGACTTTAGAGAAAATGGTATAATGGTAGTACTACAGTATAGAGACAAAAAAGGGAGTTATTAACTCCCTTCTTTATTTTTTACCATTTAGGACAATCAGTTCTTCTAAACTTTGGTTTTTTATTTTTTTTTCTTCTTTTTGTGTGTTTAAATTTAGGAAACTTAATACTAATTTTAGGTAACCAAAAACCAAAACCTGTAGGTGGTACATAGAAACTAATATCATACAATTCTGTTTTAATTTCTTTAACTTCTGGTTTAGTATCTTTTTTATCGGGGTCAGGTGCCGTTTGGCCTTTAAATATTAAACCTAAATCCATAATAACATATCTATATTCATCATAATCGCTTTCGTTTGATGAAGGTGCACCAAACTCATTTCTCTTACCTTTACATCTTTTACCTTTTTCAGATGCGTCACCACATGACCAAGCTGATGTGCCGTCAGTATTAAATCTCAATCCCTTTGGTGGGTTAGGACCTGATGAACCATCACCATTCTTACCTGTATAGTCTTGTGCGATTTTAGTGTCATTATCTACCATAACACCTACACTAATTAATCTATCTGTTAAGTATTTAAGTGCAGCATTATTTCTAAGTTCAGATAACTTTAACCAACTTAAAGTTTTATTACTACCACACACGTTCCTATATCTTGATGCAGAAGACTCAATATCAATATAAGAACAGAAAATTCGTGGGTCTTTCATTTGACTTTTTTGTTTTTCAATTATAGAAACTAACTCATCAACTTCTTTAACAAAGTTACCATTAGGTTTGTATTTACAATTAGCGAACAAATTAGATGGGTCTTCACTAACAGGTAATTGTAATGGTACTACTATATCAGGAATTTCTTCATTTTTCTCTGGAATAATTTCAAACTTAGTTTGTTCATCATTACCCACAATTATGACTAATTTTTTTGACCTCCTTCTTTTTAAATCGCTAAAATCAGTTCTATAAAGTTCAACCGCCTCAATCGCGTATTCAACATTTTTAGGGTCATTAATTAATTTTTGCCAATTTTTTTTTGAAGGGTCAGACATGTGTGACATCATTTTTTGACTAACAACAAATCTATTCCCATCTTTTTTAAATGAATTAATAAATCCCTGTTTACGATGATTCATTTTTTCACCAGCGTCCCAATTATTTTCACCATATTTACCATCCTCATAGTCAACCCCATCGCTTTTAGCACTCTTACCAAACGATTTGTACTTATTTTTCGATTTATAACGTATTTGTTCATTTAACATTTTTTCTTCAGATAAATTATACATTCCTCTAATTGAAGATATCTCTTGTTCTGTTAAATTTATTCTCTTTTTCATTATTTTTTTATTTCATTAGTATTATGTATGGTGACATTACCATAAACATCTTCCACTTCAAATTTATCTGACACTTCTTCGATGTTAATAACTTCTATTTCTCTAATATCTTTCTCTTCGTTTATATTAGTCTTGTTTTGACTCATTTTCTGGTTTTTTAGCGAACGCTTTAACTGTTGACACACCTAACATAGTCGCCGAAAATATTAACATAGAGTTAAATAAATTTTCATTTATTGTGAACCAATGAAAACCGTCACCAATAAAGGCAATACATACTAAAACACCTGAAATAATTCCTAGTGTCTTTTTAGATGAGTATTTATCGTCTTTTTTATCTTCTGTAAAAATATCTCGTATAAATTTCATAACTTATAGTGTTTTACTATAAATATCCGTTTTTTCATTTAAATTCTTACTTCCAGAATAATTGTATACCTATTAGACTACATGCTAAGAATAAAGAGATGATAGTTTTAGTAGTAATACCTTCACCTAAGAAATACCAAGTTAAAAAAGTAAAAGAAATTATACCTGAACCAAAGGCGATGAACCTACCTGGCCATAATAGTCCATCAAAGTGCTCAACCATGAATCTTGTAGCGTAAATTAACACATAACTTATACTTGAACCCATAAAAATTGAAATTAAGAGTGGGTTTTTCTTAAACCAAGGCCAAACAAACTGACCGTTGGTCTGAAACCATATTGCCGCTTGTCCAATAAAGAAAAGAATGAAACCTATTAATAATTTATTCATAATTTTTAATTTTATGAGTAAAATAGGTGTTTTTATAGGTTATTAAAGGTTTTTAGGGTAATTTACTTATAACAATATCCACATATCGGTCAACTAACCTATCCATTTCAGAATAATCATAAAAACCGCTCTCAATATTACTAATAAAGCCATATTTTTGACGAATATATTTAGTTGCTTTATAAATTTTAACAAAAGTACAGGAATCTTCATCATCATATGCCTCATAAAGTAGTCGTGAGATTTCGTCTTTAATGAATTTTTCTGTTGTTACCTTCATATTCTTTCTATACGATGCGGTAGCGTCTTCAAGTACCTCAATTATTGTTTGGTCCATCCAATCTTTGGGTACCTCCCAATTTGAATCGTATTCATATTTAAATTTCATGGTAGATTTACCCCCATAACCATCATATGGTATTGTCATTGGGTAATCTTCTATGTTCCAACCAACTAAGTCTACTTTAATGTCGCAACCATCAATTTCAGATTTTAAAATATCATCTATTTCACTAATCATTTGCGTTCTGAGGTCTTTTACACCATAATATTTGGATAATGCGTCCATATATTCTTGGTTATTTTTAAATCTCCAACCAAAAAATAAGGTGTCCTTGGCGTTTGGGGACCCGGTTCGTCTCCAAAATTTCATTAAAACATCAATCTTATCTTTATAATCCATATCTTAGTCTCTATATGTTGATGTTTCATAATTTACACCTTTTACCCAACCATAATTAGATAAAATATCTTCAATCTCTTGTTCAAAATAATATGTATCTAACCTATTCCAACCTCGGGTACACTCAGACTTATAACGTGGGTGTATTTGAACTTCTATGTCTTCTAATTTTTTTCTATATCTAAATACAATAGAATGAACACACTCTTTACCTCTTGGTAGGTTTTTTATTTCAGGTTTAATCTTCTTGTTAACTACATTTTTAACATAACTATCAAAATCTTCAAATAAAACATATGTGGTTTTAACACTTACAGACTTTTGTCTTGCATCATAATTACTACTATTCGCATTAACTAATCTGTTCCATATTCTACTTACAAAATCTCTAGTATTCTTGGCTTTTTTTATATTATCACCAGATTCCAATAACTTTTCAAGATTTATTATTGGTTGTACATATAAATCCCCCCATCTAATTTCCTTAAAATTTAATTTTAACCAATCGGGGTACATTTTAGGGTTACCTTTTTTATGTATTTCTAAAAATTTTTCTAATGTTGGTAATAATTCAGTCGCCCTTTCTTCTTTCTGTTTAGCCTTTATTTTGTATACAACAGAATTAACGTGATTTTTTAAATTTCTAAGATAAATTGCTGATGTTCTTGGTATTTTCTTATCATTATATTGATTTTTACGTCCTTTATAATAGGTGAACAATTCTGTACGGTCATCCTCATCATATTCTCTAATAAGAGTTAACGCAGACGCGATAACTAATTCATCATAAATTTTTACTATTTCATCTAAACTTAAATCTTCAATAGTATTGATATTAAATGATAAGTTATCAATATTAACAATAGGGTCATTCTCAATACCCGTTAAAGGGTGGTCGTATTCAAAATCACGAGTACTCAATTGAGGGTGGTCCTCATATGGTACCGCATAACCACTTAAACTATCTATTAACTTATCGTATATTGACATCATATTTATAAATATTAGTAGTAAGTAAAAAAAAAATACAATAACTTTTTTAAATCGTTTTTATTTACTACTTTTATAAAAAGAAATTATATGTTAAAAAAAATAAGAGTGTTTTTGAATTACCTAAAATGGTTAGAGGAAAAAAGAATCGAAGCCGCAATTAAAACAGGTAGCCCGGGGGCTTTAATGTAAATCTAAAAGTAAAAAAGATGAAAGAAATAATAAGAAAGGTTAAATCAATGTTTGTAAAAACACCAACCAAACCATTTATATGGCACCCTGAAGATTGGGAAACAGCTAAAAAGTACGCAAAGAGTCAACCCCACCCTGAAAATGATAAAGAATCATTGTGGGAATATGCCCAAAAATCACCATTAGATGATAGTTCTTATGTCTTATCAAGAATTAATGAATATTTAGAAAAATTAAAAAACCAAAACAAAGATGAGTAAAATAGAAGATTTAGTTTATAGTGCACATGATTTAAATAAACGTAAAGAATTATTTAAAAATGTTTCCTTGATTAAAAGTGAAAAACCTAATATGTTATTAGAAGATGTTTATGAATTGGCGTATCAAAAAACTATTAAAGAAAATAACACCAAAGAGAGATGAAAGAAGAAAGAATTTATACAATAATTAATATTCTTACAGTGATTGGATTTTTTACTCTAATGATACTCGGCTCAAAATGACAGAAGAGCAAATTGATAGAATTATAGAAATGGCTTGGGAGGATAGGACCCCTTTTGAAGCTATAGAATTCCAATTCGGTATCAAAGAAAATGAGGTTCGTAAGATAATGAGGAAAGAACTTAAAGAATCTTCATTTAAAATGTGGAGAGAACGAGTTAAAGGTAGAAAAACTAAACACTCCAAAAACAGTGATAGTGTTAGATTTAAAAGTAAGAACCAAAGAGCAAATAATTAAAAATTATGATTAAAAAAAAATACAAAAAAGAGGATAGAGAATTACTCGACTCAATTAAAGAACTAAACAGAACTGCGGTTGTTTTAGAAATTAAATTGGTGGGGACATCAAAAGTTAAAGATAATTTAATTTATGAATGTACTTATCTTGATGGTAAAACAGAAAAGACCGTTTCAATCATTGCACAGGATGTAACTCAAGCGTTGGCTAAATTAGAACAATTTACTAATTCAGGTATCCCTCAATCAGTATTAAAATATATGTTAGGAAGTGAAAGATACACATAATAAAATATTAGTTAAAGTAATAAGGTGGGGATTAAGACTACACTCCATATTTCATGTAGTTGAGTTTTTCTCTGCACTTTATGAAACCGCATACCTCACTGCTGTTATCGCACTTATCGCAACCATAATTGAAATCTTAGCAAGTATATATCTACCTAAAGAACATGTACACTTTAAAGGTGTAATTAATGAAGTTCACGAAAACTGTGAAAAAGATGAGAACAAATGGGATGAAGAACATGCATTAGATATGGTACTTAATGATATTGTTAAAGATATTGATGAGGATGAATTAGATATACCAAATAAACGTATTCTAACATATAGAAAGAGAGATGCTGATGAATGGGATGTATGGAATGGGGATTACGAAGAGTAATTAAATAAAAAAACCCAACAAATGTTGGGTTTTTTTATTCTACTTTTTCTTTATTATTTTACTGATGAGGTATTCACCTAAATGCCAACCTATACTTCCTCCGAGTGTAAGGCCGAAACCTCCGATAAACACTCCAATAAATAATTCTATTAAAAACATAATTATCTGATTTGTACTTTTTGAAATAATCCTTCCATTATTTCTTCAATTGCTCCCATAACATTATATTGGTCATCACCCCAATTATGTTTATGGTTTTCAATTATCTTATCCATACTTTTTCTTATGTCCATTTCTAATACTTGCCACTTATCTTTTGGTACTTCTTCTTCCCACCAATTTTCAGACAAGTTTACTTTTTTAGTGGACACACTTTCATGTAACCCTAAGATTCTATTTTTTTCAGATTCATTTATGTTAAATAAATCTTTCATATTTACTCCTCGTCTTGATTAAGGTCCATATTCTGAAGTTCACCTTTAATATCTCTTTTGTATAAGTTAGAAATATCTCTAAGTTTTTGGATGTAACCACCGAAATTGTCAGCAACTAACTCATCACGTTCTAATGTACGTACAAAGTCGTTTACCTTATTTACAAAATCATCGTTATAAGAAAGTACACGACCTCTTGCACTTCTTTGGTCATTTGCTTCATTCTTCTCGTCACGTTCCTTTCTTCGAGCTTCTCTTTTAGCCTCACGTTCAGCCTTTCTAGCATCTCTTCTATCTTGACGTTCAGATTTTCTTTCATCTCTGTTTGCCTTGTTACCTGAAAGACCTGCTCGTATTCTAGAACCAAGTCCTTGTTCATCTAATTCAGATTCAGATTCACTAATTAAAGTTGGAACTTCACCTAACTTCTTATTTACCATATTAGAGAAATTCTCTACGGTTATCTTTTTACCGCCAACGTGTTGTTCACGAATAGAGTTCATCTCTTCTTGGCTCATGTCATTTAATAAATGTTTCATAGTCTAATTGTTTTATTTATAAATATCGGTTAAATGGAAAAACCTACCTCTGTATTGAATCTATATTACTTATAATAAGACTGTCAGGAATAATAAGCGGTTTAATCTCAACATGACGCTCTTCACCACCTACAAGTTTTTTAGTATAACAGTAAACTGCCACACCTTCAATGTCATAATAAAAATACTGTTTAGTAGTTTTATTTAAAAATGCTCTATAGATACCATTGTTTTCATCAACGTAAATAACTTGACCCGATTCCGTATCACTTCTTAATCCGATTGAAAAGCTTTTTTTCTTATTTGTTCGGTCTTGTTCGTATTGGTCAATGTGTTTATCCATTTTATCTAAGGATTCATTTATTTGTTCGTACTGTTGAACAAGGTCATTTAAGTCGTTAGCATAATTAATAACAGGACCAACATAATTGATTAGTGTAATAGTTGCACCAATTGCGGTAACCGCAAAAATCACTTTACTAAATTTATCTTTGAATACGTTGAACTCCATATCTATAAATATCTTAGAAAAATAAAACCCCCATATTTCTATGAGGGTATTTTTGTTATTTTAGATGTGAACCATCACAATAACCGTTAGGGTCTGTTGTGTTTCCACATCCACATTGGGGTCTGTCTGTCGTTTTCATATTTTAAAGGTCCCATACGGACTTACGTTTTCTTTTTTTTATGATAAGACGAATAAAAAATATTAACTTTTTAATCATTATCTACTTAGTTCTTCAACTCGACTCATAATATAAGCCTTTTTACGTTCAAGGAATTCAACCTTTTGAGTATCTTCGGCATTTAAATCGAATTTATTCATTTTAATCTGATTTATCTGATTTTCCAATCTATGATATTCAGATAAGAACTCATCATATCTCGCCGCCTTATTTTCTTGATTCATAATTTAATTTTTTAATAATATAATATTATTAATTAATTAGTACAGAGCTAATACGAAAACAACCGTAATCGTTATAATGTTGAGGTACTAGTAAAGAATTCAATAGCCAAACGTCTCTCTAATCGATAAGCCTCCTTTTCCCATGGTTGGTCATCATATGGAGTATTGTTATGTACCGACTTTTTCCACATATTATTATTATTACGATTACACCATCTAAGTTCTTTACGGGCAAATTGTTTTAAATGGACCATCTCATGACATATAGTACTGATGAGGTCAAAAAGACTTAAACCTTTTTTAATTGTAATCTTAAACTGACGACCTTTCTCATCTAATTTATAACAACAACCCCAATCTTCCATTTCTTTAATTCTAACCTTAAGATTAATGGTTCGGAATCGTGGTAAGAGTTTTTTTAAACACCAAGTAACACATTCTTCAGTTAACTTGCGTTCGGCGATTTTACCACCAGAAAAATAAATAGAATTTGATTTTGTCATAATATATAAAGTTAAATTAATTAATATTCAAACGGACGTTGTATATAACTAACGGACATAGTACCCTTTTCGTTCCCACATCCTAAACTATAACCATAAAAAAATACCTCAGTTATGACACTACCTTAGTACAGAGCTAATACGAAAACAACTGTCATGATTATAACGTATAGTATGTTGGATATGTCTATTCTATTGTCTTTCATTTTATTCATTTTTTTCAATAAATAGAGACTATTATCTGAAGAGCATAAAAAATCCCTCTGAATTAGAGGGATTTAATAATAATATAATAATTTGTTAATAATTAATTTCCTTTACTACCTTCCATTGAACTAAATCCTTGGTTCAAAAGACTTAGGGTTGTTTTTTAGAAGTTTTTCATCCCTTGTACCTTTGGAAAAACATTGACTCATACACATTTCTCTAAGTTTTGCTTTTTCTTTATTGTACACTGCCGGTTGAGGTCCATTCCATATATATTTAGGACATTTTGCACAGTCGACATCATTCACAGGTTTATCTAACATTTGACCTTTACACATTCCGTCAGGTATACATATACCTAAACAGTTAGCCAATCCACATGCGTCATTCTTATGTTTCTCAAAACATGATATTGATTTCTTACAACCAACTGTAACCTTATCAGTGGGTGCCAAATTTTTTGTTTCGTCCGCACCTACACCAGGTTTGTTCTTAATCGGTTCTTTTTTCTTACAACTACATTTTATAGGTGATAAACATGAACCTGCACCTTCCATTAATTTAGCCAATGTTTTTGGTCCAACAAGACCATCCATAGTTATACCAACTGATTTTTGGAATTCACGAACAGCTTTAGCTGTTTCGGTGTTAAATTTACCGTCACATTTTGTGTGGTCCTTATCACACCCAACTTTCATTCCTCCACCGAAATTCTCTTGATTAAATCCACATTTAACCAATGCGTTTTGTATAAGTTTTACATCCTCACCGGCATTACCTTTACCTAATACTTTCGTTTTACACTGTATAGGACAAAGTAAAGTTTCTCTCTTATTAGTTGAAGGTGCGGTTATTGCCTCTTTAATTGGTGTAGTAGTTTGTTCATTAAGAACACGTTTAATGATGTTCTCCAAATCTGATTCTGTTAATTTTATTTTCTTTTTCATAGTTGTTATTTTTTATCTTCTTTTTTTAAATAGTCCACCAATTTTTTGGAGAAGTGTTCTTCGTCTACCACAACGTCTTTTTCCATAAGTTCTACGTCTTCCACCGATTAACCTACCTATCATTCCAATAATGGCCAAAACCAAAATCGCAGCAACTCCAAAGGCAATTAAAGTAGGAACAGATACACCTCCAATTATTATAGTCGACCCTATCTGTTCTTTAATTGGTTCATCTTTTAACTTTAAAAGGTTTTTTAGTTCTTTAACTAACTGAGACAAATTCATCCCATCTAATTTAGAAATTATCTGATTAACATAATTCGCCTCTTCAGAATTGGATGGTTCTTCTATAGGACAATCCTGTAAAGTTTCCTTTACTTCTTCGTCAGATAACTCAATACCAACTTGTGATAAAACACCATTTAACTCTTGTTTTACCTGTGATATAATTTGTTCCTCTTCAGAAATTAACCCATACAATCCGTTGATGTGTCTTTTATCTTGTTCACTAATTATTAACCCTCTTTTCATAAAACAGTACCTTTTATTTATAAATATCGTTATATCTTATAAACTGCTACGTTTATACATTTCAATGTCTTCCATAATGTAGTTTATATATAACTTAGCTTTATCATTATCACCTGAATCGATTATAGTGATTACCTCTTTCATTCGTTGAATTATTTCTTTACCGTCCATATTATTTTTTTCATAAGTATAATATATGTTTGTTATAACTACAGATTATAAGGATTTAACTTAACCAAGTTAATAGTATATTCAAAGAAATTAATATGTTAGTAATAACGGCCTGTACTATAATCATTGTTCGAAAGAACGCAATACTATCAGCCTCTCTATTAGTTTCCCCAACCTTTTCACCTAAGGCTTTAGCCCATAATCTCCATACTGTCTTCATAAAGGTTATAATAAATCATCAGAATTTATAAGAGTATATGTGAATGAATTACCCCATATGTTTTTGGCAGTATTACAAATGGCCATAAAGATTTGGTATTCATCATAAGAAGCAATCACCTGACACCCCGCAGACCATTTATCAATCTGAGTGGAAACATTACCAGGGATGGAAGTAGCTCTATGAATATTAATACCAAACAATCCACGTTGAACGGTGGCATCATTTAAATCAAATTCGTCATCCAAATTATTGTCTCTATATACTTCAACAGGTTTAACCTGACACAAAGCTTCATAATCATTCTTATGTAATCCAACTTGATATGCTCCCCTGTATTGACCAGGTTTTAAAATAGCACACCCCGAAGAATTCATCGGGTCCTCAACCCAATAACGACCAGGGTCGGTGGTACATTTAAAACAATTGTAATTCCAAATCCCATTAACCATATAACTAATTGTTATACAATCATCAAATTGGTTGGTAACATCATTCAAAGTAGAAGAATTCCTAACTCCAACAATATTAATATTGTAGTTACCATTCTCAAACCATTTATACCCTTTGGATTTAATTGTAAACTCTATCTGTTCTTTATTGGGACAACTCATAATATTCTATTTTATTCATATTTATCTACCCCGAATTTATCTTCCCATCTCTTAAGACCTCCATGACTATCACTAATATATCTTGTAATATCCACATTGGAGGGATAAGGTAAGTATTTCAGAACACCTTTAAGTTTATCCTCCATATCTTGAACAGCCAGATA
>Ga0209535_1001195_pt1 | contig 17844 bp, 7 predicted proteins | sample LinPmetageLP28_FD_184041 | JGI IMG/M metagenome (GOLD analysis project Ga0209535, IMG submission 184041) | Marine viral communities from the Pacific Ocean - LP-28 (SPAdes) (version 2) | ecosystem: Environmental > Aquatic > Marine > Oceanic | place: Pacific Ocean | collected 2009-08-22 | reverse complement strand
ATACCGAAGTCTATAAGAAGACTATTATCGGTGGATACCTTCTTTTAGGTGAAACACCTAAGGAAGCATATAAGCGCGTTAGTAGCGCCGTTGCTAGAAGACTTTACAAGCCTGAGTTGGCTGATAAGTTTTTTGACTACATATGGAAAGGCTGGCTTTGTTTAGCATCGCCTGTTCTTTCTAATACTGGAACAGATAGGGGTTTACCTATTAGTTGTTTTGGTATTGATGTAGCAGACAGTATAATGGATATAGGTAATAAAAACCTAGAGATGATGCTATTAGCTAAACACGGCGGAGGTGTTGGTATCGGAATTAATCAAATTCGTCCTGCCGGAGCTAAAATAACAGATAATGGAACATCAGATGGAGTTGTCCCTTTTTGCAAGATCTATGACTCAACTATACTCGCAACCAATCAAGGATCAGTACGAAGAGGAGCTGCATCCGTTAATCTCAATATCGAACACGATGATTTTGATGAATGGTTGGAAATTAGAGAACCTAAGGGTGACGTCAATAGACAATCTCTTAACCTACACCAGTGTGCTGTCATTGGTGATAAGTTTATGCGAAAACTTGAAGCTGGAGATCAAGAAGCAAGAGTTCGATGGTCTAAACTCCTCCAAAAACGTAAAGCTACTGGCGAGCCGTATATCCTCTTTAAAGGAAATACGAACAAGGCTAATCCACCAGCTTACAAGTCGAACAGCTTAAAAGTTCATATGACTAATATATGTAGTGAAATTACATTACATACAGATGAATCACATAGTTTTGTTTGCTGTTTATCTTCTTTAAACTTAGGTAAATACCATGAGTGGAAAGATACTAATTTAGTATATGATGCTACGTGGTTTTTAGATGGTGTGATGGAAGAGTTTATTCAACGCGCTAAAAATATGAAAGGTTTTGATAATGCTGTTAGATCTGCTGTAAAAGGCAGAGCAATTGGCCTAGGAGTTTTAGGCTGGCATTCGCTATTACAAAAGAAAGGAATAGCATTTGAAGGGTTATTAGCTCAATTTAAAACTAGAGAGATATTTTCTAAGATTAAGATAGAGACTGAACGTGCTTCTAGAGCACTAGCAGATACCTACGGCGAGCCTTTATGGTGTGTAGGTACTGGAATGCGAAATACGCATTTAAGGGCGATAGCGCCAACCGTATCAAATAGCAAGTTAGCAGGTAATTTATCGCCAGGTATAGAGCCTTGGGCTGCTAATGTATTTACAGATCAATCAGCTAAAGGTACGTTTATTAGAAAAAACGAAGAGCTTAAGAAAGTTCTTAAAAAAATAGGTATTGATGATAAAAAGATTTGGGATCAAATTCTGGAAGATGGTGGATCCATTCAAGGGATTAAACAACTTGACGGATGGAATTACGATCACAATGGAAGACTTACCAAAGAAGATGGTGAGTCTGTAAAGAATGTATTTAAAACATTCAAAGAGATTAATCAACTAGAGTTAGTTGGCCAAGCTGGTATAAGACAAGACTATATAGATCAAGGAGTTAGTCTTAATCTAGCATTTCCGGCAGAGGCTGAACCTAGATGGCTTAATAAAGTACATTTTGAAGCGTGGAAACGCGGTATCAAAACATTGTACTATACAAGAACGGAATCTGTTCTTAGAGGAGACATTGCTGCAAGAGCTATGGATCCGGATTGTATTTCTTGCGACGGATAATTAATTAATAAATATTATGGCACAAAAATTTACATTTGCAGACGCTAAAAAGCGTATTAAAGAATTAGAACAACAAGTTGAAGCTACCGGCAAAAAAGCCGGTAACATTATACTTGATACTTCTGATAACGTATTTAATTCTAAAGAACTAAATAAAATTAAGTTCTTAGAACTATGGTCGATACTTGGCCCTATAATTGGTATAGTTATAGGAGTTTTAATAGGATAATTATAAGGGAGCACGCTGTAATGGTTTGCTCCCTTTTTTTAATTTCTATCCTTTATAAAAATTAAATTTCTTTTTCCATTCGTCATTCGTATTACCTTGAACACTGCTTCTGTCGTTTCCATCAGAAAAACTTTCAGTAGATTCACCAAATTTTCCTCTAGATTGTTCTCCAAAAGGTTTAGTCATACCACTACTATTATACCATGATCTTGCAGCATTCTTTAATCCACCAGCAGCGCCTTTACTTGGATTTAAAAAATCACTAAACGTTTGTTTAGCCTGTCCAATAGAATCTTGATTCATTTGCTCATTTCTTTGTGAGTTTTGAGCTTGTTGGTCTTTATTATAAATATTACTACTTAAAGTCTGATTAGCGGTAGATGAATATGCTTCACCTTGTTGAATTTCAGGAAAATTCTTTGTAGTGGGAGTTAAATCAATATTATGATTAATACTACGCGTGTTATTATCTTTTGTATTTTGTTTTTCCTCTTGCTTCTTGTTAGCATTTCTAAAAGCAGTTAATTTTATAGGATCAGCAGGTTTTATATTAACCTTTGGTCCCATTATTTTAGTGTATGTATCTGCTTCGTCTCTAGCTAAACCTCTATCTGCATATCCTTTTTCAGCAGTACCTTTATAAGGCGCAGTAGCATCATAAGTACCACCATCTTTACTTTTCATGTTTTGTAAAGTTCCTGTACCTTTTTTTCTATAAAGTCTTTTATCTAACTTACCCCAATCCATTTGACCACCAGTAGCTAAAGCTTTACCAAACTCACCTACAGCTTGATTAAGCCTAGTTCTACGGTTTTGCATGAAATCCTTAGCTTGTTCAGGTGACATACCTCTTCTTTTAGCTAATTTAGCTGCTCGATAGTTTTTTCTTTCTTCTTTTTGCCCCTGTCTTTTAGCTACTCTTTTTTCTATTCTATCAAGCTTATTACCTTTATCAGTTCCAAGCGTATTTTTTTTACCTTTAAAACTTTTATTATCTCTTACTTCACTCTTAAACTTACCAACTTCGTTTCCATCAGAGTCTAAAAAAGTATCTTGATCATTTTTTGTTGTTTTATTTTGCTCTTGAGCTTTTGTTTGTATAGCACCAACATCTGTTTTACCTAATTTTTTTCCACCAGCAAAACCGTATTCTATATTCTTGTCACCAGTTATGTTAGTATCTTTTATTGTAGGTATTTTAATGTCTCTTATTTTTGATTTTTTTTCTTTATAAGTTAAAGATTGAAAATCATCATCAAGTAGTCCTTTTTTCTTTGCCATAATAAATATTAAGTTGTTTGTCTTTCTACCTTGTTTGCAGCCGCTTCCCAAGGTAGTTTGGGATGACCCTCTATGTATTTTTTTCCGTTATATTCTATTTTACCAGCTTTGCGTTCATGTTTATCTCCATTGTAATATACAAAATTATCATCATATCCAAGCTTTCCATCTTTCATATCTTTTTGGTGTTTTTTTTCGTGAGCTATTACTTTATTTTTTTCTTTACCTTTAAGTGAAGGATGTAATTCAATAGTTCCATCATCATTAGCTCTACCTAAAACATTTTTTGGTAAATTTTTATTTAAAACAGTTTTATTAAAAGGCGTGTCAAATTTTTTATTAAAATTTTTATTAAAACTTTTATTAAAATTTTTTCTTTTAGATTTATTCTGTTGTAATCCTAATTCCCATTTACTCCAGCCTAAAGCTAAAAATAGTTTTTGCCAAGCTTCTGATTCTTCATTAGCTATAGCGGATAAATTTTGAGCTTTTCTTATTACTCTATCTAAAGGAACACCAACAAATGAAGCAGCGTTACCAACAATTTCCAAAGCCTTGTTGTCAGGAGAAAATTTAAAAGGATCATTTTTAATTTCTTTTTCATTATACTTATATATATTTCCTATTGCAACTATGTCTTTTAACTTAGTATTAAGAGGTGGTGATATAGCTGTTGCCTCTAAAGCAATTTTATATGGATTATCAATTTTACCATATTTTTTTTGTTGCTCATTAGCTTCTGCTATAACGCTATATATAGCACCTACAACTGCACCTGGATTACCTAAACTTTTTGCATAAGATGTTAAAGCTCTTTCAACGGATAAAAGTGTTTTAGTATCCATTAATTTTTCTTTTTCATCTTCATCATCTTCAAATGCTACAGCAAATAAAGCAGTTTGTAAAGCATTAAAAATCATTGCTTGACCTACAGAGTAATATAAAACACTTTGTAAATCTTTTCTTATTTGATCACCTCCACCTTCAGCAGCAGATCTTCCTGACACTACATCTTGTAGTTTTCTTTTTACAATACGAGCATATTGGAAAGGTGTATTTGCAAAAGCATACACAACTTTACCAACTGCACTTGATTGTATTTCAGATATTTTAGAAGGATCAGAAGATTGCTGAGATTCTTCAGCAGCACCTTGCCACTGTCTCATAGCTTCAGCTCTTGCATCAGATTCAGACATTCCATTAGCAATTAATGCATTCATAGTGTTTCTATAAAATGCAGCACCACCTAATGCAATAGCAAAACTATCCGCCATTCTGGTAGGTAAAAATCCAAATTTAAGTATTTTATTTAAACCTGTAACGTCACCTTCAGACATTTCATCAGCCAATACGTCAAACTTAGCACCTTCTCTTCTATTTTTTAAATAATCACTATTCCAAAGAGTGTTAAAATCTTTCTTCCAACTATTGCTAAACATAGCAGCTGTTGCTTGAAATATGTTATTATTAGGTTTACCTATAAAGTTCAATGAAGATAATAACTGTAATACAGCAGATCTAGTGTTAACAAACATAGTAGTTGCTACAGCTCTATTTATCCAATTTAAAAATGCATTTGACTGTGCATCCGTGCTAACACGGTTTCTACCAGTCTTCATTCTTTGTAATGAATTTTGTAAAGCTTGTCTAAACTTTTTACCATACAAGTTTTCTATTTCTTGCATGTTATCTTTATTAAATATATTGTCCACATTCTCAGCAAAAGTTTCTAAATGTCTTGCTCTAGTTCCAGAATTAATAGCATCATAAATTGATTTATTAATAGTAGTATCATTTCTCCATGTAGATTTATAATCTATAGGAAAATTTTGTTCAATCTGATCAGCAAGGCCTTTTAGCTCAGGATCATTTTCAACAGCGTCTACTAAAGCATCTATATAACTTTGTTTTTCTATATCAACTTCTACTCCGTTTTTAATCCAATTGTAAACTTTAATAGCTTGTCCTTTACTATAAGGTGTACCAGCAACGTTTTCTTTTAAATCAGATTTAAAATCTTTCATTATTTCAGCAAACTGTTTGGTTTTAGCTAGTATTTCAACTTCAGCAGCAGCCACTCCTTTAGAGTATGGATCTAATATAGTTGATTTAAAAAATCTTTTAGCTTCGTTACCTAGTTTACCTCCTGGTAAAAATGCATATAACAATCCTTTTATATCTTCTGCATTTGGTGGTATAAACCATTTTGAAGGTTTACCCATTTTACCTGTTAAAGAATTTATTATTCTTCTAAAGTTTCTATTTAAACCTTCAGCTCTTCCATCAGCTGCTGCTTTTTCTTTTTCTTCTTTAATAGCTTCATCTTGAACTTCTTTTATTTTTTTATCTAATTCTTCAGATGTTTTGTTTTGATCTTGTTCTGTATAACTATTAGCATCTTTTAAAGCTTTTATTTTTTCAAGTCTAGCAGTTTCATTTGATTTAACATTTTCTTTAGCGACTAATAAAGCTTTTTCTGCTGGAGTAAATTCACGACCAAGCACATAAGTGTTTGCAACAAACTCAGACCAGTCAGCAAGGCTCATTATATTTTTAACCTGTGCGTAAGAATCTCTAATAGCATTAAGTAAATTTTTGCCATTTGTTTTGTATATTTCTTCTACAGCTTTTAAACCTTGATACTCTGGATCAATAGAAACTTTAAACGAAGGATCAACGTTAGCTTTCATTTTTCTAAACCAAGTTTTTCCTTCTGAATCTTTTAATTTAGAAAAGTTAGCTAAAGGATCACCAGATACAATTTCAGAAACAGCCAATTCAAGCATTTCATTTATAGTTAAATCAGCTAAATTTTTAGTAGTAGGATCAAAACCTAATATATTTGCTAGTTCAGTAAAATATTTTTTTACTAAATTTTTAATTTTATCAAAAGAATTACCAGTTTTAAAACCTTTTTTAGCACTATAATCTTCTAATATTCTAGCTATAACTTCATCTTCTAGCTTATAAGTGTTAATACCATTTTCATAGTCTTCAACTATTTTATTATAAGTAGGTATTTGCTTGACTTTTTCTAAGTATTCAGCAAATAAACCGCTTTCTTTTGCTTGATTAACGAGTCTATTCCAAACTTCTGGAGAAGATTTACGAACAATACCATTCCAAAGATGACCTGCCTCGTGTAACAATGTTTCTAAACCTTTTTTACTTTTTAAGTTTACAAATATACTGTTTCCATATAAGAAACCATGATTATTTTCAGTGTCGTCTTTTGCTTGTTTTTCTGTTTTTCCGTCTCTAATTAATTCTTCTTGTATAACAGATGGATCAGTTATAAATCTTACGTTTTGTTTACCATCTCTATTCCAATTAGCTTCTAATAAATCACTTAATGCTTCTATAGCTTCTTCTTGACTTAATCTATTGTTAGCTGGTTCATTATACATATCTTCTCTTGCAGATGAAAATATAGTTTCTATTGGATCTGATTTTTCAGTAATAACTTTTTGTTGAGCATTTATTAAATCAGGATTTGATGTTATTCCATCTAAACCTGCCCCAAAAAATTCCGCTATAGTTTGACCATTACTTAGTATTATGCTATTAGGATCTATACCACCATTTTGAAAATTAACATTTGCATTGAAATATCTAGCCCATATGCTATCAGTCAACATCCATCCTTCTGGAGTTCTACTTTTATATGTAAAACGTCTACCATCTGGTCCGTTTCCAGCTAATTTATCATCATTAACATTTAACAAAGCCCCTTGAAAATAATTTTTTTCAATTAAATTAAAATTATCATTTACTTTTCCATTTATAGCTTGTCTGAATAAAAATTTAGCTACAGCTGATGCTGGAAGAGTGTGTTCTTCTGTAAATAAAGCTTTGCCTTTAGGGTTTTTAGAATAATCAAACATTTTACCTTTAGAGGTAAATTTAACTGGAGAAGCTAATCTCATAAAATGACCTTGCCACCCAGATGAAGATTTTAAAAGCCCACCAACTACAGCGGCATTGTTTTTAGGGTCTTTAGCAATAAAATCTTCAAATATATTAAAAATTTGTTTTAAAGCTTTTAATTTATTTTCTTGTTGTTTTTTAAATTCAGGGTTTTTAAAGTCATCTTCTAATTTAACCTCTCTTCTTCCATTTACAATTTTATCATAACTAGTTGATGTAAAAAGATCTTTATATAATTCAGATTCAGCAGCAAAAGGACCATTTTCAGCTATCCATGCATCTGCATCAGGTGCTGATTTAAAAAACACATGACCTCTACGTGTTCTAAGTAAAGAATTTTTAAACTCACCTTTTCCGTTTTTACCATATTCTGGAGGATAAGTAAAAACTTCTTCACCTTTATTGTTTATTTTTGTAACAGCTTCAACTTCTCCTCCATTTTTAAGTTGATAAAAAACTTTTCCTCCTCTTATTACTGATGAAGGATCTGTGGTTCCGTTGAATTGTCTAAAAAAGCTAGCTGGAAGCAATTTAGTTAATCCAGTTGATTTTAATAATTTTAAAAAAGTTTGTACTCTTTCTTCGTTATTTAAATTAAAATCTTCAATGCCTTCATTTTCTAATAGTTTTTTCCAATCTAATGAATTTTCAGCAAAATCTTCTTTTGTTTTTTCTAAACTTTTTTGAAATTGTTCAAATTCAAAAGCAGCTACTATATTTTCTTTTGCTTGTTGAACTTTATTTTCAACACCAAGCTCATCTAGTTTTTCACTAACAGCAGAAGTTTCTTGAGCACTTGCTATTGCACTTGCAATTACAATTTTACTTTCTTCAGCAATGTCTTTATTAGCAGCCTCATTTATTTGTCTTGCTTCTGCTGGATTATCTTGTAGATATTCAGCTCTAACATCTTCTGCTATCTGACGAGACACAGCTTGCGCTAAAGCATCTTTTCTGTCACTAATTGGTTGAGATCTGTTTTTCTTATCTAAAGCTATATCTTTTCCTTCATAATAATCAACAAACTCTGATTTAGTAGGGGGAAACATGGCCCATTGTTTAGATATTCCAGTTCCTTTTTGAGCTGCATTTTGAGCTATAAAAGCTGTAGCTAAAGCTCTATAATTTTTGTTTAAATAATTAGAAAAATCTTCTTTAGTTTTAGTATTTTTACCAAATTCTGCTTTTATATCTTTAACTAACTGACTGTTATATATACTAGCTACAGCTTGCTCGGCAATAACTTGTCTTTTTTTGATAGTTAAATCTTTGTTATCTTGCAGTTCGTTTACAGCTTTTTGTAAGCCAGCTGGTATAATTTTTTTAGCTTTATCAACAATAGATATAGGAAGCTTTAATTGATCAGTAAGTAATTTTGACCCTATTTTAACTTCAAATTCATTTTTATCTTCTACTAATAAGTTTTCTGCTTCAGTTGCATTAAAATCAATTGTGTTATCTTGAGACAAAACTTTTTTAGCTGCTCTTTGAACTCTTCTAGGAAGTTGTTCAGCTATATAAGCTGCTATTGGAACTTTTGTTTCAGGATTATATGTTTCAATTAATCTAGCAACACCTTCTGGGCCATATCTTAATTCACTAGCCAAAGCTTCAACGTCACCATCATATCTACGGTTTTGAGGCACAGAGTTTAACTTGTCAATAGCTACTTTTCTTATAGTACCTTCTTGAGTTTCAACTATACTATTTAAAGCTTCAATACCTCTATTATCGTATAATTCTTGTGCTTGTTCAGATAAAATAACACTATCTTCAGCAATAATTTCATCACTAGTTTTTAAAACTTGTTCTGCTTTAAATATTTTTGAATTTATTTCAGATTCTAATTCAGTATCTCCATTGACAATAGCTCTATCTAAATCATCATAAAGATTTACAAGATTTAAAGCTGTGTTTTCTCTGCTTTCAAAAGCAGATGGTATTATTCTTTTACTAGATTCATTATTTATAACATTTAATTCTTCTTGTTTAGAAAAAAATTGTTCTTCATAAGTTCTAACAGCAGCATTTCTTTGTTCTGTATTTATAACACCATCAGCTAATTTTTGATCTAACTCTGTTATACCGTTACTTATAGCATCTACATCATCTTGTATAGTAGAAACTTCATCAAGCTCTTTATCTGTTAATTTTTCAGCTTTAGCTTGTGCTCTTAATGTTATATCAATAATTTTAGCTTCTTCTATTGCTATACCTTCTTTTATTTCTTTTTTAACTTGTGGATCTGTTGTTGTAAATAATGTTTTTCTTAATTCAGCTATATTTTCTAAAGCTTGATTCTGTAAAACTGTTTCATTTTGTCCACGTAAAGCAGCTGTAGCTTTTTTAAATTTAAGATTTTTTTCTTTATCAATATATTTTGGACCATTTCTCATTGCTGCACCTCCAACAAAACCTTGCAAATAAGATTCTAATCCATCTTGAGATACAACAGCATTAACAAAAGCTTCTGTTTTATTTTCATCTTTAGCAGACGCTACGTTTACAGCATCTAATCCTGTTTGAGCTAGTTCAGTTAATCCTTCACTGTTTCCAGATAAAAAAACGTTAGTAAAAGTTTTTCCTAATCCACGACTAACCATTTGATTTGTCAAATATTTACCTGCTCCTTTTAATCCAGCTCTTTCTAATAAACCAGATCCTACTCCAATAGCAATAGATGTCCAAGTATTTTCTCCACCACCAGTTTCTTCCATGTACTGATTTAAAGACTTGCCTTCTTTTTCAGCTAAAGCTTCGTTGTAACCAACATATGATCTACCTATCATTTCAGGTATTAAAGAAGCACCTCCAGATAGAGCGCTTGTAAAAGCTGTAGAACCTATAGATGTAAAACCATTAACAATACCAGCAGCTAATTCACCTACATCAAAGTTTTTTAATCCTTCAGTTATACTACCTGTTTCTTGCATTTCTGCTTCTTGTAGTTGTTGTTGCTGTAAAGCTTCGTCAGCTTCTTCAGTGGTCATTGTACCAAAATCTTTAAAAAACTGTGGAACATTTTCGTTTGCTAAAAAATTATCTATAGCTTCATCCCCAAGAACTTTTCTAACTAAACTATTTACGCCCAAAGATGCATTTGGAATAGCTTGTTGAATTTGATCAACCATGTTTCCAAAGCTATTTGCCATTTTTTCAAAAGAACTCAATTCTTCTAGTAAAGGTTGACCTGTGTTTTCATCTAAAACAACTTGTCCAGCTTCATTGTAGGTATAACGATCTCTGTTTGTTTCTTCTCTTTTAGCAGCTAATTCAGCTTCTTGCCTATATTCTCTTTCTTCAACTGTTTCATCTAAATTTCTTCTACCTTGACTAAATAAATCTACAGCTACAATTGGATTACCAAATTCATCTAACTCTTCTTCTTCTTCTTCTGTAGTTGCAAAATTTAATTGTTGCCAAGTATTAGGATCAACAATATTTATTTTATTTTCCATATAAGATTTTATTTTTTACCAGTAAAAAAATTTGCTATTTTTTGCATTGGAGAAACTCCGCCTCCGATAGGAGCTGTTTCAAAATTAAAGACAGGTGCTCTTCCTGAAGGTATCCCCATAGCGTTAGCAGCAAGCCACGAAGCTAAAAGATTTGGGTCTTTCCAAACGCTTTCAGATATAGGAATTCCATCTCCTTTTGGATTAACTAAAAATATTCCATCTTCATCTGCATCAATTCTCATTCCAGGAACATCAAGTAAAAAATTTTCATTAATTGATCTTATGTCTTCTTCTAAGTTTCCAGTAGTTCTAGGAGCTGATTTTTGTTCAACAGATTTTATATTAGCTATTATTGCTCTTTCTGGTTTAGTTCTTCCTTGATTTTGAGCATTTAAAGCATTTATTCTAGAAGTTTCAGCATTCATTGCTTGAATTTGCTGTGTTTTTCTTCTACTATCAGCTTGTAATTGATTAAAGTTTTCAAACTGAATTAATTCATAATTTTGACCAGCTTGTTCTGTAAATTTCTTTTCCATCTCATATTCAAGTCTACTACTATACTGCTCACCATCATTACCTTCGTAACTACCCGAGTTTAAAGCATCATTCATTTCCTCTATAGTGTAACCAGCGTGGTCTACAGCTAAAGATTTTAAACCGTTTTCTCCTTGAGTTTGTAAAAAAGTATCAAAAGATGCTGCAATACCGTTTTGCCATTCTTGAGATCCAGCTGGATTATCAGCCGATGGACCAATTACACTTGCATTTACAACTCTACCACCTACGTTTCTTTCTTCTGGTTTCATTAAAGTTTGAACAGTAGGTAATACTAAAGCTTGAAAATCATCTACCTTACCTATTGGCTGTGGCATTTGATTTAATTTATTAGCTGGAATACTGAAAGGTTCACCATCAGCTGTTTCTCCTTGAAAAACAAGTACATTGTTTTCATCCATACCAAAACTACCTTTGTTATTAAGTATAGCTTGAAAATACATTTCTTGATCTTTAGGTATTGCTCCACTTAAAGTTCCTTGAGCTAAGCCTTCTGAATACATACCAGCAGTTGCTGAAATAGCATCAACCATACCTTTAACTTGAGGTACTTGGCCTTGAAGTTTAGCTGATTCAGCTGCAAAATAAGTACTATCAATTTCTCCTTTTTCTAATTGAGAAACCAAACCACTATATTTATCTACAAGATTTCTACTCATACTTTGCATGTAACCTTGAAGAGGTTCAAATTCAGTTTCAGAAGAAATCATTAAACCAGCCATGTTTTTTGACTTAATTTCAGCTAACTGCATTTCTCTAAGTCTTGCTTGCTCTTGTCTTTCTTGAACCTTCTGACCTCTTTCGATACCTGCATCAATATCTTTAGCTGCTCCTTCTAAACTTACATAAGTATCATATGGGTTTTGCCCAGGAGCGTATTGAGTATTTATTGACGATCTAACTGCCATATCTTAATTAATTAATTTAAATTCAACATCTAATTTGCTATAGTCTACTCTATCAAATCCATCTAAATGATTAACAATAGCGTTACTAGGTATTTCATCAGACATAACACCTTGGTATGTACCTTGACCGTTGTTTTTGTTCTTGTAATTAAAACTATATATATTTAAACCTGACTTAGATACACCTATAAGTTTTATATTATTTTTAGCTCTTCTGTCTGACATAAGCGCACCAGCTACTCCTCCTATACCACCAATTAAATCACTTGTAGCTTGTTTTCTAGCATTGTCACCAGCTGCTTTTCTTCCTGAAGCAATGTCAAACATATCAGATTGTTGAGTATATTGACTCTCTTGTATATCACTCATTCCTTGAGCCCTAAATTGTGCCATATTATTAGCAGCACTTTGATTTGCCATTGCAAATTGATTCTGCGCACCTGCATTAAACTGTGACATGTTATTATCTGCGCCAAATTGAGATTGTGCAAATTGATTATTTGCTCCAGCATTAAATTGATTCATAGCATTTTCAGCACCAAATCTTGATTGTGCAAATTGATTTTTAGCATTTGCTCCAAATTGTGCTGCTTGATTTTGAGCAGATGCCCCGAATTGTGCGGCTTGATTAGCGGCACTAGCTCCAAACTGTGCAGCTTGGTTTTGTGCTGCAGCTCCAAATTTAGCTGCTTCGTTACCTGCTCCTACATTAAACTGTTGTTGACCTAAATCAAACTGAGAGGCTAGATTTCCTTGAGCTAATTGACCTTGTTGAAGTTGAGACTCAGCAGCTGCTCTCATCTGCTCATTAGATTTAACTTGTTTATCTATATCAGCTGAGATACCGGCTTTAGACTTTGCAGCAGCATTAGCTAATGCGGTTGCTCCACCCGCTCCAGTTCCAGCTTGCGCAGCTAAGTCTTGAGATGCGGCTAAGGCTTGATCAGCTTCTCTATTAGCCATGTCAGCACCTGCGGTAGATACTTGTAGGTTATTCATTGTATTAGTAAGACCCGTATCTGCACCTCTAGCTAAGTTGCCTACACTTGTTTGGCCAGCACTATAACCTTGCGAGTCATAACCTTGTGAGTTGTAACCCTGAGCATCATAACCTTGAGCTTCTCCTAATGTTGCCATTGCAGCTTGATCTGCACTACCAAGAGTTCCAGCTGTAGCTTGTGCAGCGTTACCTAACTGTTGTGCTTCTAAACCAGCGTAATTATCATCAAACGTAAAGTTTTGCAAACCAGCTTTTGCTCCTGCAAATTCTTTATTAGCAGATTTTTGTTCTCTTCTTCTTGCTCGACCACCAAATAGTGATCCGACTCCTTTAACTATACTTCCCATTAGTATTTCATTATTAATTCATAAGATGGAGTTTTATCTACATAATACTCCGCTTTTTTATATTTTTCTAATAATATTCCTTTTTTTGCCCATGCAAACGCATACTTATATCCTAAGTCTTCAGCAAAATCAGTTGTAAAATCTACTAAGAGTTGCAACGCATCACTTCTGTCTGTATCACGATAATCTTTATCACTAATAACAACAGCTGGAATCGCAGTCTTACTATTTGTCATCCACAGCCACATAGCTGCAATAGGATCATCTCCTTTGCAAACCATAAAACCGCCTAGACCTTTTCTTTTTTCTTCTTGTTCATCACCAACTTTAAAAGCACCTGGTAACATATCTCTAGGAAAACCTTCTTGATTATAAGCTTCCCACCACTTTGGTATTAAATCCCAATCGGATTCTTGTAATTTTCTTACTTGTAATTGCATATAATTTAATTTGATGAATTTACCGCTTCCGCGTTTAAAGCAAACAATTCTTTTTGTGTACCTGCATTAGCCACGGGTAATGTTAATTTAATTAAAGCAAATGCACCTTTAATTCCACTTACTATTTTGTTGTCTGTTTGTGTTAAAACACCATTGACAACTATATAATTTGGTTCAGATGAACTTATAGGTGCAAAGTATTTGCCCTCTTTGTTTTGAAACGGAAATGTAACTACTGTTGCCATACTACGCTTGGTTTATTGTTATATCTATATCAGTTAATGGTGTTATTCTATCATTAGTACATATCAATGTTGCACCACCTACTCTTGGTGCTCCAGTACCGTTTGCTGTAGCTCCAAGTGTAAATGAATCTCCTGGTGCTAAAACTATAGTAGCATTTGCTGATCCGTTTAATAAAACCCAACTATCTACTGGTTGTACTTTAGCTGTAACATTTCCTCCGTTTGAAATTACAGTTACAAAATCACCATTAATGTTAATAGATTCACTAAAATTACCTCCATTTCTTAATACAGCAGTTTGTGCTCCACTTCCTGATTGAACAGGTGTTGCTACTGTGTTAGAATTAAATACTGGTAATATATTTGTTATTGTTAAAGTACCAAAACCAGAGGATGTTAACAAACTATTGTTTTTACTTGTAGATTCTCCTAATCCATATGCAACATTAAAACTGTTTAATGATAAAACTTCTGTAACAGTACATGTATATGTTATTATTGATGTACGAGTACTAGCAGCGTCATAAGGTCCAGTATAATAACTTGTTCCAGTAGGAACGTTTCCTGGAAGCACCATTACTCCATTAACATTACCTTGTTCCCAAGTTAATGTAGGTTTTATTGTAGCAGCTCCATTTACTGTAACTATACCAGCTGTAGCTGATGTTGGAACAGTTATTGGAATTTCAACAGTAACATTATCTCCAGATCTACCAAAAGTTGCAGCCTGTGGTAACGTTGACGCTGGCATTGCAGCGGTACTAACTGTTAAATTAGAACTTTCTATATAATAATTATTTGAAACGGCAGTTGAAAATTGTATTGGTATACCAGTACCAGCACTAGTAAATGTTAAAGAAGCTGGAGTTATTGAAGAGTTTGAAACCGTTTCTTGAATATTAACCGTCAACAATGCAACTGTAAATGCTAAATCAGCACCAGTACCACTTATATTTAATGTTTGTATACTATTACTACTACCTACAGTGTGTTGAACTAAGAAAACTAATTTTCCGTCCGTTATAGTTGATGGGTTTGTTATAGTTAAAGAACTTCCAGAAGCTTGTGTTAATATTACATTACTTACATCATCAAAAGCATACTGTGAATTTAATGGTGTAACAAATATTGCCCAACTAATTCCAGTATTTTCAGCTGAAGTAACTGTATTAGCTCCATTAAAAATAGATTGAGGAGCAGCTCCAGATAATTGTAAGGTTGTATTATAATTAACAACAGTAGTAGGAATAGTACCGTTTGATCCAATATCAGTCTGTATATATTCTAGTTCCCATCCAGAAGTTCCTTCATAACTTAAAGAATTAAACTGCTTTATTAAAGAAGGAGCATCGTTAAATATAGGAACAACATAAGATTCAGCCGTTCCACTTCCATAAAAATTATTTCTTGTAACATTATTACTGTGGTGTTGCCATAGATCTCCTCCGTTAAAAGTATAATAAGTATTATTTAATGAAACTCCACTTTCTTGTTTAAAAGATCTATAACTAGTCCAACCGTTTGATCTATCATCAAAACATAATGTTAGATATCCATCTGCAGCTGTTGCAGCATTAGTATCTGGATTACTATCATAACCATTACCAATTAAAGTAAGTTCATAAACTCTACTGTATTCATCATAAGAACCAACAACTTCAGTTGCATTTTTTAAAGCATCTCTAAAGAAATCACCCATACCAACTTGTGATATTTCTTGTATTCCGTTTTGAGATAATCTTAAAACCGTTCCTCTGTTTTTATCAGTAAAGTATCTTGAAAAACCATAAGAAGCAAAAGAGTTAGGATCTTTAGCTATACCAAATTGTCCTGCATAAGCTGCTATAGTTCCTAAAAACTGTGTATTACTAGTTACAGGAACTGCGCCACCTTCTGCTGAATAAATAAAATCTTTATCTATAGGTGATCTTGAAACTTTATCTTCTTGAAAAACTACTATTTGAGTATCATCTGCAAATAACTTCTGTATTGAACCATTTATAGGATCAAGAGATACAGTTAGACCGCCTTCAGACTCATTAAATTGGTTTATATAGTTTATACCAGTTCTAGAGTTTAAAAGTCCACTAGAGTGTATTAGAGTGTTGTCTCTTCTTTCTTCTGTAAAGTTTTCTTGAACAACGTAAGCTCTAACACCAACGTCAAAAAACGGTTCATTGTAACCAGCTCTAATTCTATTTATTTCTATATGATCATTACCTACTCCACCTGGATCAAATGATAACAATATACAATTGAAAAAGTCTATATCAATTGCTGTAGCTGGTATACTACCAACTAAACCACCTGTTGATGTTTCATAAAATATATCTAATTCAGAGCTAACTGGTTCTGTTTCAAAAACACAAAGGCCACTACTAACCGCGGCTCCAGATTGATCTAAAGTTGTAACTAATGCATCTCCAGAAGGATTGCCAATAGATTGAACTTTAGTTAAATTAGCTTGAGGTGATGTATATACATTGCCTCCATTTAAATATTTTGGATAAACAGACGTATCACAAGGTGATATACTTGCTGCAGTAGTTGGTGGTATAACAGCTGTTTGATCTCTAGGTATTTTATTTATACTATCACCTAATCTTTCTACAGTATTTAAAGCAGAAACTACAGATATCCAATTATAATATTCTTGTTCTCTTTGCTTTACAACAATTCTATATGAATAAGCCCAAGATGGTATCTGCGTAAGGTCTGTAAAGGTTAATCTTAAAGCGTTGAACGCTGTGGTAGAATTTGCATTTCCAGTATTTGGATCTACAAAAACAGTATCAACACCTGAACTAGAAAGTATAACCGGAGATTGTCTACCAAATTTATCAGCCAAAACAATACCTACTTGATATGTGCGTCTAGATTTTACTGATTGGTTTTCTAATACACTATTTCTAGCTGAAGTTTCACCAGTTCTAGCAACACTAAAAGCAATAGAAGGTATATTGTAATTTTGTAAAAAATTACCATAAACTAATCTACCACCACCAACTTCTTGAGATTTAGCTTTTCTAGGTACAGCGTCATAAACTCTAGTCAATTGATCTCCAGGTAGTGTTCTAAATGGATCTGTAGATGCGTATGTAAAGTTAATAAAAGGTTCTGTTGTAACATCTTGATCATCAACAACATACAAAGTTCCTGATCCAGACTCTTTATATATTAATTCAACATTTTTTATACCATAACCTGTTGGTGTAGGTACTGATAATTGAACTTGGTTTATTGCATTTACAAAAGTTTCAATTTCTCCGAAATTACTTAATGAAGAAGATATAGAATCTATTTCATTTAATCTTGAAAAAACTATTGGTGAAAATGGTGCTAATGTGCTATATTCATTGTCTTCAAATTTCCATCTATACGAAAACCTAATAAGTTTATCTTCCATAAAAGTAGAAGATATTGTTGCTTCTCTAGTTGTAGCAACAAGTGTTGGAGATTCGTAAGGTGCAAATTTACATACAGATATTAAATTATCAATATCACCAGTTGTTGCATAATATGTAGTATTATTTCTAGCTGTTACAACGTTTATTTTTCTTGGATAATTTCTATTATCAGTCCAAAATAAAAGATCATCTACTAAATTTATACCTGTTATGGAATAACTTGTGTGAAAATTTAATTGTTGAGAAACTACTAACGCAGTTAATTGTTTTGTTTTTTGATCATACTCATATATACCGTGGTTACCAGTGTTAGTTTCATTGTATATAGAATTTGTAGTAACAAAATAATATAT
>Ga0209535_1001194_pt1 | contig 17851 bp, 22 predicted proteins | sample LinPmetageLP28_FD_184041 | JGI IMG/M metagenome (GOLD analysis project Ga0209535, IMG submission 184041) | Marine viral communities from the Pacific Ocean - LP-28 (SPAdes) (version 2) | ecosystem: Environmental > Aquatic > Marine > Oceanic | place: Pacific Ocean | collected 2009-08-22 | reverse complement strand
CCCAAAACAGAGGAAGTATTCGATACAAAAATACAATCGACAGATATACAAAAAGTAGAAGAAGAATCTACCGAACCTATCCCTATCCCAGAACCAGAACAAGAACAAGAACAAAAGGCTCCGCCAAAACAGAAAAAGAAACGTGAATGTAGTGATAAATTAAGAGCTCACCTTGCCGCTGCGAGGGCTAAATCATTAGCAACGAGGAAAAAGAATGCTGAATTGAAAAAACAGAAACTTGCAGAAGCAGAAACACAAATAAAACACGAAAAACAAAAGAAAACACAACCACCTCCACAACCAACACCACCTCCAACACAACCTACTCCCAAACCTACAAGTAATAGTTTAGAAATAGATTACGACAGAATTATATATGGTGTTTCTAAAAGATTAGTAGAAGATTACGATTTAAACCCACCACCTCCAATTACTAAACCAGAACCTCAACAACAACCTATTCATAAACCTATAAGACCTATGAAAACCGAGGCACAGATAAGACAAGAAGAACGAAATGCAGCGCAAACATATTACCAACAACAATCGCAGAGTAGACAACGTAAAGATATTACTATGAATGTTATGACGAGAAATAGTGTTCCTAAACTAAATCGACAACCATATAGCGATGATGTATGGGATAAATGTTTTCGTCAATAAATTAAAAAAAAAAAATTTTTTTAAAAATTATATTTTTAATTACTATTAATAAAATGAGTAATTCTCTTGCAGTTCAACAACGAAGACACATGCGTCTCGCACCAGACAATAATATGGAAACCTTTGCGCCCGTATCAAGTCAAAACATATTACGATTTACAATTGCAGATACACAAGCCTTATTGCAAACTCGTGATTTACGATTGAATTTTAAAATCCAGTTCTTTAAGAATGCCTCTCGTGCAGCAGTCACCCAAAGTGATGATATTAATATTTGTCCCAATACTGGTATGTCCTCTCTCGTAGACCAATTGTATATCTCTTCTTTACGTTTTAACACCGGACAGACCCTTGAAGCTATACATGACGCAAGTAGATTATCTGCGAGTATGTATGGTGCTCTCTTCTCACCTAAACACCAAAGAGTAAATGTATACAACGAACAGAAATCTCTTGGTAAAGCTATGTATTGTGAAGAAGATGATGCAGTGCAGACCGACCAAGCGGCTACTGACCCTTACCTTAAAGCACAGAGAAAGTGTCTTCTATCTAAAACTGACGTATCACTTCGTCTTAATAGTGGAGTGTTGATGTCCCAAGATATTGATTTGTCCCAGTTGGGTGGTCTTAAACTTGATCTTTACCTTGCCCCTACTATTGCGAAAGTGTTGTATGGATCTGACGTTGCTGCTGACGCTTTTTATGAGATTAGTGAAGTATCATTATCCGCTCCTCTTCTTTATAAATCCGCACAACAGATTGCGACTGATAGGGCTTCTCCCAAGACTTCATTTAACTTTCTTCAATATACTTCTATCTACTCTGTGATTGATAGTACTATTTCTACTATTTCTCATAAAGTAAACTTCGACGGATTGGTGAGTGTAGTGCAGAATAGTATTATGACGGATAATATCAATAGTCTTACTAAAAATAATAATTCATTACAGAATTTTGGTGGGTTGAAATCTGTTAGATTTAGTAAATCCGGACAAAGATTTCCACTTGAATATGACCTTCTTGAAGATAAGGAAAGCACGGAAGTTCCTACTAATAGTAGTGCTGCTTCATATCCCCAAATTCTTGAAAACTTCTTATCTGCCTATAAAAATCCAGAAGACGTTAAGAGAACGAGTGTTTGTCCCCAGACGATTGTAGGTCAATCCGGTGTTGAGAATGGTAATTTTGGAGTGGGAGTTGCCTTCTCTAATGCTACTGGTGCTGGGGTTGCTGTTAATTCTAATATTGCATACAACTATTCTACTAAATTAGAGGATAGTGATAATGCTGATAGAACACTAACACAAGCGTATGGTGTGTATTCTTATTATCTCAATAGAGCAAGTCTTATGACGCAACCCAACCAAGGTATCGTTGCTGTGAACTAAAACGTAAATGTTAAAAAACTTTTACAAAATTAAAAAAAAAAAAATTTTTTTATTAATAATATCTATTAATAAAATGAGTTCTCAACTACCAAACATACTCGTCAATAAAGTAAGTGACGAAAGCCAAGAAATTTCTTTAATAAGCGACGTTCTCGAACCGAATGCTTCCTCTAATACTTCTTGTAGGTTTGTTATACCTCCCAAAGCATCGATATTGGATTCTCAAAGTTCATTCTCGTGGAAAACTGGCTGGGCTTCGTATGATGCAAGTGCCGTAGCAACTGAATGTGTAGTATTTAAAGATTTTAGTGGGAGTTTAAACTCCATAAAAAGATGTAGATTATTTGTAGGGCAGAAATTAATTATGTCCCAAGAACACGCCGGAAGTAAAATGTTTATTCATAACCGAGGAGAAGAAGCAGATACGATGTGTGAAATTCATGATGTTAGATTTTCTGCTATGAATGACTTTTTCTTACAACAGAATACCAGTAGTGATAGAGATTTCGACAGCGGGCAGATTAGTCTTGGTAGAGACGCCCCTTACGATTTCGCCGCTACTAATCGTAGATTTACTCGTAAGATTGGGAGTGGTAAAGACGCCTTCGAAACCCAAGTCTTCCTTGACGAATTGTTCCACGGACTTAAAGATTTATCCCTTCCCCTTTCCAAAATGAAAGAAGCAGTTAGTATTGAAATTGATTTCGAAACTGATTTTAGTAAAGTTTTCTATGACGCTTCGAGGAGTGCTGCTCGTATTGGCTCTAATAGACAAGATGTTGCTATTACTCAACCAAGAATATTTTGCGACTATATCCAGTACGACCAAGCAACTGATGCTGCACTTGAAGCACAGATTAACGGAGAAGGTGTGATTGTTCCCTTCCGTGAATGTGTTGTGATACAGAAAACATTGAACGCAACTACTTCTACTACTGCAACCAAAGTTGACGTCCCCCTATCGTTAAATAATAAAGCTGTAATGAAGGTGATGGTGCAGAAACTTGTTAATGTTGGTGATACACAAGTTCTTGGAGTTGGACGTAAAGAGTTCTGTGGTGATGCGAGAAGTGATGCTCTCCCTAATGAAAGTTATAATCTTCTTGTGAATGACCTATTGATATACGATCAAGACGTAGATACAACTTCACAGAAATACGCTCAACTTTCACAAGTATATGAGAAAGCCTATTACAATTTCCCAGAAGGTATGGAGTTTAAGGATTTAAGTGCTGCTTATTCTGTTAATGATGTATTGAGTAATAGTAAAGTGGTTGCCGGACACGAATATGATAGACAGAAGTTAGATGCACTTGATAGTGAAAAGGGTAAAGCTACGGCAGACGGACAAGCTGGTGCTCTTTCATTTTTAGGTATTTCTCTTGGTAAGTTTGGGAACAAGACTGGTGATACTTTGACTGATGCTGGATACAGAGTTGGTAGTTCACCTATGGTATTGAGATACAATAGGTCTGGTGGTGCAGCAAGCACTTATGAGGGTCAATCTGTTGTTCTACGATTGTTTGTTGATATACTCCGTGTGTTAGACGTTAATGCTGGATTTACAGATGTGAGAGACCAGTAATTTTGTAAAAATAAAATATTATTTAAATTTTATAATTGTTATTATAAAATGGAAGAAATCCAAAAATTAGAAATAGAACTACCAATTATATTACAGATTAGTGAAGATAGTTGGAAGTTATATCGTGAGAAGAAACAAGAGTATCACGAGAAGAGTGATAAGTTGAAACACATGTATATTGAGTATACAGAGAATAAGAAGAAGGGGGAAAAGGAGAAACAAGAATGGGAAAAGGCATACAAAGAAGAAGTGGTGGATACTTATAAAGATATTATAAAAGTTTTAGTTAAAGATAAAAGAGGTAGACCAAAAAAAAGGGAGATAGTTGATAGGTGTGGTATTGAAGTTCTACGTAAATTAAGTGTAAGTGAATTTAGAGAATGTTGTAAAATGAATAAGATAAAATACTATACTAAAATGAAAAAGAATGAATTGATACGTTCTCTAATATGTTTGTAACGTAAAAAAACCCCAACCGAAGTTGAGGTTTAATTAGCTTTTTATTTGTTTTTTTAGTTGAATAAGGTTTTTATGAAATAGTTTAGTTTATGTCTTTCTCTTTCTTTTTCTTTATTTTTTTGATAGTTTCGTCTTCTATTTTCATTCATTTTCTCTTTATTTTCTTTGTAGTATTCTTTCATATATTTTTCTCTTTTTTCTTTGTTTTTCATAGCATTTCGTTTTGCTTTTTCTTTATTTTCTTGATAATATTTCTTAGACTTTTTAATTTTAGCTTCTCGGTATTCTTTATTTTCGCGGTAGTATCTTCGCGCATATGCTCTTTTTTCCTCCGTAGTTGTATAGTTTCTTGTATTAGTTATAGTTAGTGTTTCGGTTGTGAAAGACATTGTAAGTTAGTTGGCTCCTTCACAATTTTTTAGGATTTTCTATTTTTAATAATCAATTTTTTTAAAAAGTTAAACATCCGTTAATATCTTTACGTGGTTTCATACTATCGTAGAAAAAGATCAATTCTTTTGTTTCATGATAATCAATACTTCTCATGAAACCACCATACATTTTATATTTTTTATAAAATCCGTTATCTCCTAATTTCTCATACTCTTCTTGCATTTGTTTCATATGGTTATCGATATCGATATCATCATCATCACTATCACTCTCACTCTCACTCTCACTATAAGTAGGCACTTTTTTTAGTTCGTCTATCTCTTTTTGTAGTTTTCTATTAGTTTCAATCATCTCTTTATACACCTCCAAGTGTCCGTAAGTGAGCTTTTCAATAAGTTCATTTTTTTCTGTGAGTATCAGTTTGAGTGCTGCGACTTGTTCTTTTAGCTCTTTACGAGAAGGCATATTTGTAAATCTTAATTTAGTCAAGATTTAGAAATAAAAATCAATTTAAGCGAGCGGTAATAGATATTGACTATACACGTATACTGCCTTACTATCTTCCGGATCATTTCGTTTTATATTACGAATAGTTCCAAAGTAAAACTCGTCGCTCTGTTGCATAGGATCGTTTAAATTCCAAAAAAACAATCCGTCCCTACAATTCCAGAGAAAAGTTGATTTTATACCACTTTCCAAAGCATTTATACTTCTTTCATATTTATTGAAACCAAAAACTAATGAAGGGTATTTATCATGATTAACTCTTCTTGTTTTTACTTCGAACTCATGTATAACATCTCCCTTTTTGTTTGTAATATAATAATCCATTTCACAATATTTATTCATATATTTCTTTACGTTTCCGTATTTATTTTGTAGTATTTTAAGTACTTCGTCTTCTCCCTTTCGACCTAAACGTTCGTCTTTACATTTTTGTTGAAAGTTTACGCTCATTTATTATAGTAAAGAAAAAATTTTGTAAAAATAAAAAAATAAATTCAACGGAGTTGGGGAAATCCTCCGGATTTTTAAAAAATTAAAAAAATAAAAATAATTTCTATCTAAAATGAGTGAAGATTTATCTATCAATGACTTTAACACAGCAACCGAGACATTCTTGCAAGGCGTAGATGCAAAAATGAAACTCAATAACGATAAGTTGGATAGTGTTGTTACTAATACCGCCAATATTAAAGCAAGTATAGAAGTAGGAGGAGACCTTTATGTTTCGCAAGATCAAGTTGAAGCAAAATTAGATACTATTGCGGAAAGATTAATTGATGATAGTAATAGTGTTGCAAATAGTAATAATGCAATCAATACTAATATTATAACACAGAATACTAAATTTCATAATAAAGTTGCTTTTCTTGCCGCTAATGTTGACCCTACAACCAATCCACCAGCAGCAACAACCGAATTACTCTTAACACAAGATATACCACAACAATTCCAAATGATTACATTAACGGCAAGTGCAGATAGTATTGATACAAGAGTAGCAGAAACAAATAGTATACTTACAACAATAGATACGGATACTGGTAATATTGATACTAAATTAGGGGCTATAAGCACTTTAACTGGTGCTAATAATACTATTCACGCTGCTATCAAAACGGATACTGGTAATATTGATACTAAATTACCTTCTGCGCTTACTGGAAGTGGAAATTTAAAAGTATGTATTCAAGAACTTGGGAATGAGGGTAGTGAACGATTAAATACGGAAGCGTCCGTATCACAATTACCAGCCGCGCTTACTGGGGGAGGTTTTTTGAAGGTCAGTTTAGAGGATATGTCTACAAGTGGTACTGGTATTTCAACGTCAGCCAAACAAGATACTACTAATACCAAGCTTGATACATTAGAGACAAGTTTAACTGCTATTGAGGGAGATATTGAAAGTGTTATAGGGACTGCCTCCGCAGCACACTCTACCGGACACGGAGTAATTTTAATGGGAAAAGTTGGTGATTTGACTGGTGATGGAGCACATAGCGATACTGGTATAGCACAAAACGACGCTCAATTTATAGCAACAGATCCTTTTGGTAATATAGGTGTAACAATGTCCGGTGGATTAATGGAAAATAGTATAGAATATAATAGTGGTAATAAAACTTCTAAAACACAGCGAGTAGTAATAGCGACAGACGATATACCAATAGCACTTGTTAATACTAAACTTGATACTCTTGAAGCCACATTAACGAATATTGAAACAGATGTCGCTGCGAATGAAGTATTACTTACCAGCGTTAATAATAGACTATTTGACGATAATAAATCAGTAGCAAATGCAGTGAATTCTGTTAATACTAATACTATTAGTGGAAATGCAAAACTTGACGATGTAAACTTTAATGTCGCCGGCTCCCTTGCAGCCTTAACTGCTATTGAAACGGACGTCGCTGCATTAGAAGTATTACAAACAACGACTAATTCTAAATTAACGACCATAGATAGTGTAATGGATAATATACTTGTTGATACAAGTGCAATTAAGGTAGACGCTGCTGCATTAGAAGTATTACAAACATCAACAAATTCTAAACTAACTACCATAGATGGTGTGCTTGATAATATACTTGTTGATACAAGTGCAATTAAGGTAGATGCTGCGGCATTAGAAGTATTACAAACATCAACAAATTCTAAACTAACTACCATAGATGGTGTGCTTGATAATATACTTGTTGATACAAGTGCAATTAAGGTAGATGCTGCGGCATTAGAAGTATTACAAACAACGACTAATTCTAAATTAACGACCATAGATAGTGTAATGGATAATATACTTATTGATACTTCTGCTATTAAAGTAGACGCTGCGGCATTAGAAGTATTACAAACCGCAACTAATTCTAAATTAGATGATGTTATTACTTTATTAAATAGTTTAAATAACAAATTAGCTGCATCTGATTCTTCTAATCATTATGGTAATCCGTAAATTTAAATATTTTTTAATTTTTTAATTTTTAATTTTTTTTAAAAATTTTATTTTATATTATAATAAATGGGCGGAACTCATTCTTCTAATCCTTATGAGGACATAACGCCTACCGCTACTATCGACGCACCGCCAACTCCTCCACCTCCACCTAAACCAGTCGTAATGGTGCCTAAATTTCAAGCATCCGCACAAGCACTTAATCCTTTTGATACGTCTTCTCTTCAAGCAGAACGATATGCTGATACTCCTACTACTTTTTGACTAATAACAACGTTAGATGATACGTTAGAAAAACTTAAACGATTAGAAAAAATATTAAGTTTATTATAAATAACTTATAATAAATGCCTTCACCAAAGAATAAGAAACTTTATGCAAAAGCCAAGGCGAAAGTTGTAGCTAAAAACCCTAAACACTCTGCCTATCGTTCTTCACAAATAGTAAAAGAGTACAAGAAAATGGGTGGAACTTATAGTGGTAGTAAACGAAGTGGTAAATTAACTAAATGGTTCAAGGAAGATTGGAAGAATCAACGAGGGGGGAGTGGATATAAAAAGAAAGGAGATTATTATAGACCCACTAAAAAAGTTGATAAAGATACACCAACAACTCATCAAGAACTAACAAAAGCAGAGAAGAAAAAAGCAAGTGAGACAAAAGCAAAAGGAAAACGTATAAAAAAATTTAAAAAAGATAAAAAATAATCTAATTATAATAAATGCCTAATCACGGAAGTAAACCTAAACCTAAATCCAAGAAAGCTCTTACGAGAGGACAGAAGAAATTGGATAAGGACGGAGATGGAAAATTAAGTAAGAGAGATTTTGAAATGTTGAGGAAGAAACCTAAATCGAGTCAACGATCTAAACTTACGGATAAACAAGAAGAGAAGATGAAAGAACATTCTAAACACCACTCTAAAAAACACATGAGTGAAATGAGAAAACTTATGAAAGAAGGTCATTCATTCACAAAAGCTCATAACGAAGTGAAGAAAATGGAAAAGAAATAAATAAATTTTACTTTTTATTATGTTTTATAATAAAAAGATGGTATCATATGATTTGATTAGTATTACAAAATCTAATAAAGCTGGTAAGAAGATGATGGCTAAATTTAAAAATAAGAAAACTGGTAGAGAGAAGACTACTCACTTTGGTGCAGCTGGTATGGACGATTATACACTCACGAAAGATAAAGAACAAAGAAAGAGATATAGAGAAAGACATAAGAAAGATTTAACAACCAAAGACCCCACCAAGGCTGGTTATTTATCATATTATATCTTATGGGGAGAAAGCACAAGTAAACAAGAAAATATAAAAAAGTATAAATCACGATTTTTTAAAAAAATTTAAAAATTTAAAAAAAAAAATTATTATATAATAAATGTATGCAGTTGGATCTTCTATGCCACTCGATGAGTTTAGCGTAATCGCTCCTTCAACCAGTCAGTCCACTTATAGTGAGGGCAATATTTTAAGATTTATTATACCAAGAAATCTTGGTTTTGTTGATACAAGTAATAGTTATTTAGAACTTGAAGTTGATGTTGTTGGAAATAATTATCCTATGACTTTTAGTAATGATTGTGGTGCGGATATGTTGATTGAATTTATTAAGTTTAGCCAGAATGGAGTTCAGTTAGAACAGATTGACGAATATAACAAATTAGCACAAGTTTACAAATGTTATGGTGAAACTTTTAATGAAAGACAGAGAAAATCTGCAAAAGATTGTAGTAGAGTTTCTAACTCCTCACAACAGAATAATTTTAAACAAGGTTATACTAATCCTACATTCGCTCCTCGTCTTGGAGGTGCTGGAACGAGTGATTTGAATTTTGCAATGTCTAAAAAAGTTTACCTTGATCTTAATATCACTGGTATGTTTTCGATGACAAGTTTGCTTCCAATTGCGGCAATTGGAGACGTTGAAATTGAAATTAGATTTGCCCCTAATAAAGAAGTTCTTATCGTTGACCCTAATGTGAAACACGGACACTTTTGCGACCAGATTAGTGATGGTGCTACTACGATTACTCTTGATAAGAGATACAAAGGATTTCTCAATCTCGGTCAGTGTCCCTTTGTTGTTGGTATGAAAGTTCTACCAAAAGATAGTGATGGAACTTCAAGAACGGAAGCAACTATTTCAGCAATTCAAGAAGATAAGGACGGAACTATTACTCTAACGACTACTGCGGTTACGACCGGTAATACTACATCAAGTAATAATACTATCACTATCTCTTCTGGTAAGGACGGAGTAGTTGGGGTTGCTTCTGCGACGTATAGTGTTGCGAAGGCGAATATGTATTTACAGATTGTTAGACCACCTCCGGAGTACATGAATGCTCTTATGAGACAAGTTGGTGGTAATGGATTAACTCTTGATATGCATACGTGGACGTGCTATAAAGGTGTAGTTAAGAAAGAACTTCCTTCACAGACACTTGAAGTCCCTTGTTATTCTATGAGGGCTAAAAGTATGATTACTTCTTTGGTTGCTATGGCTCCCACACTATCACAGAGAGCAGATAATACACAAGATTATGATGCAAACGGACATTTTGAAGATTTAGAAACTTACCAATACCAGACTGGTGAGAAGAGACACCCTACAAGACCAGTGGACGTTAGTTCTCTATCTGCACCAATGGCTCCCAAACCTTCATGTTCTCACAATCACGAATTATCGAAAGCTCTTATGGCTTCTAATATTCCATATGCTTCGTTTCGTCGTCAGTTGGAGTGCTTTGTTATTGCTCGTGCGTATGGTAGATATGGTGCTACTACTAATCTTTCTACGACTGGTGGAAGTAGAATATACCTTGACTATTCTTCTTCTACTAAACCCTCAATTGATCTTCAAGCACTTACGTGGTGTAATCATATCAATCGTGTGATTGTAAGTGAGAGAGGATTACAAGTTTTTTCGTAAAAATAATTTAAATTTTATAATTGTATTATAAAATGAGCGATAAATCGAAAAAAGAAGATTACACCATATATCCTTTATTACGAGATCCGGACGCACAAGAGTATCAAGAAGTAGGTGAAAACCTCCTTAAACCTCCTTTCGTATACGGATTGATAGGGACGAGATTCGTTGGTAAGACGAATTTGATGATGACTATGGTTATGAGGGGTTTTCCATTCTATCTTGGTGCTTTTGATAGGATTATACTAATATCCGGAACTATGAAATTTGATAGTTCAACAAGGGCACTTGTAGACTATATCGGTGAGGAAAATTGTTTCGATACATATAGCGACGGAATAATCCAAGCATTAGTAGAACATAATAAAGCATTACCAAAACAATTAAGAGAGAAGATACTTATTATTGGAGACGACCTACCAGCACTCAATCTTTCTATGAATGCAGAGATATACAAGGGGACAGCCTACATGAGACATCTGGGAATAAGCCTAATTCTCATAACGCAGATTTTAAGGGGAGTAGGACAAGGATTACCACCAATCGTTAGAAATCAATTAGAAGGTGTTATTATATTTAGAAATTCTAACCAAAAACAATTGAATAATATATTTGAAGAGATGGGACATTTTGGTAGTACAGAAAATATTGAAACAATGTATAATGACGTCGTTAGGGGTATACCATATAATTTTCTATATCTAAATAGTCGTTCTCTAAAATGTTATAAAAACTTTGACGAAGAGATATGGAGTATGTATGACTCGGCTGGGAATTACAATCCTCCGTATGTTGAATTTAAAAATAAAAATAAAAAAAAATCACTATTAGAAAATGGATCAACAAGTAGCGAGATCATACCAAAGTAATGTAGCATCCGGACTTAACGAGTTCAATAGTTATATTAGTTCTAAATCAAGAGGAGAAATAGGTAATAAATTAGGGACAAGTATAGGAGCGTTAAGCGACCCACAGAAAAAATTACAAGGGCAAATATCCGGATTAATAAATGAAGGTGTTTCGGCGTTGGGAATTGAAGGAGGAGTTAAATTTGCAAATGAAAACATACTAAAACCAGTAGGTAATTATGCAAGATCATACGGAGAGAATGCTTCCGCATCAGCAGACAGACTACAAGGGCAGAAAGACTCATTACAAGAAGTTATTGACGGATATAAAGGAGAAGGTAATACAGAAGCAAATACAAGTTCAAGTGCAGTAGCGGATAATAGTGAAGAGTTCAGTGCTGGTAGAGGAGCAAGAACAGATTTTACTGGGGATACGAGTGGAGTAGAAGGAGTGAGTGGACGAGGTGATATACAAGTAGGAAGTGATATTACACGACCAGATCCAAGTGTAGAACCAAGTGTAGAACCAAGTGTAGAAGCATCCGGAGGATTAGAACCAAGTGTAGGTTCTTTACCAGTAGAAGGTTTGGGCGGAACAGCTCCTACTTCATTAGCACCACCACCACCGCCACGTTCTATATATACAAGTGCAGACCAAACTGGATTGAGTGAAGAAGGATATGCGGCAAGAACAGCAACATACTCACAACAATTTAGTCAAGCACCACAGAGAGTAATGTTTGATAATACCCAAGATCCGGGTTTAAGTGATATAATAGATAGACAAAGGGCTGGTGATTATTCCCTCGGTCAATCAGCAGAAGTGCAAGCAGCAGAAAAAGAAGCGGGAGGTAGATTAGGTAGTCTATTAGATACGAGTGCAGAGCAGAGAGCAACAACAAGTTTCAGTTATGGAGGAGCGGCAGAACAAGAAGCAATAGCAAGAGGAGCACCAAGCGTGGACGTAGGGGGCGGAGCAAGAGCAATTACTCAACCGGAATTAGCACGTCCTCCTCCTCCTCAACCAACAGAACAACCCCTTTCTCAACCGGAAGCAGATACTCGTGAAGTATTTAATCCGGAGGGAGGAGTTCAAGAAACTGGCGGGAGTGGAGTTCCAGAAACTTTTAGACCTTTAAATCAAGCACCTTCCACGGAAGAAACAAGTGTAGCACAAACCGGAGAGAATCTTGAAAAAACACAATTAGAAGGTCAGTTGGGAGGATTAGAAAGTGAAGAAGTTGGTAGTGGTTTATTAGGTGCAATTGGAGAAGGTGCTGGTGCGGTTCTTGGAGGAATAGGAGCAATTGCAGATTTTAGTATGCCTCTCGTTGGGTTGGGATTAGGTATTGCTGGATTAGCAGACGCAGCAAGCGACGCAAAGAAGGCGGCACAACAACAAGCCAATAATGCAAGAGAGCGAATGAGTATTGAGAGTAATACAGCATTCGACGAGGCAATGGTAAGTAGTAGGGGTCAGTCTGGAACACAAGCACTTATGAGTAATCTTGATACTTCTAAATTTCAATCGAGCACATACGCTCACTTCTAAATTAAAAAATGATTTTTATTTTTTTTGTATAAATAAAAATATAATGAGCTTCACAAGTGATAATGAAACAGACAACTACGAGACTTCACTTGAAGGGTGGAAACAGATAGAACAATACATACCAACAGATAAACGTATTTATTCTCCCTTTTATTGTTCTGGTAAACAAAAAGAATACTTTACATCTTTGGGATTTGATATTATACACGAGGACGTAGACTACTTTACTAATACTTTCGAATATGATATTCTCATAGACAATCCGCCTTTTGGTAAGATGCAAGAAATAACAAAGAAGTTGAAAGAAGACGATAAACCTTTTATACTTATACTACCTACAAGATATATATGTATTAAGTATTTTTTCAAGGAATTTAAAGACCATCTCCAAGTTAAAATACCAATAACGAGAACTAATTTTTTTGGAAATGGTAGAAATAAGTATACCCCTCCGGGCGGAACAGCATTTTACTTTTATAAATGTAATTTAGAAAAAGATTTAGAATATATTTAATTTCAACGGAGTTGGGGAAATCCTACGGATTTTTGTAAAATTAAAAAAAAAAAATAATTTAAAATTATCTTTTGTTATATAAAATGAGTGAGACTATTGTTGAGCGGTTCGTTGATAGCGAGCAAAGTGAAATCCAGACTTTTAAGGATGGAAGTAAACACCTTAGGGTAAGTGATGCGGAGGGTAAATTTTGTAGGTTTGATAGGATGTTAGACGGAGTGATTGGATTTGGTAAGTATAAGGGAACTCCTATTAAAGATTTAGATAGTGGTTATTGTAAATGGTTGATAGATCAAGAATGGTGTAAACCGGAGTTGGTTAGGACTATCAAGTATGAGAAGGAGGAACAATTAATTTAATAAATATATATTTTATTAAATTATCTGGCGTCAACATGTAGAGTAAGAGTTGAAGGGTGAAGAAGTGCAGCAATATTAGCACCTTCTCTATCAGTCAATCTAACTTCTATCTGTGAAAGTGTTTGTTCTTGTGAATTAAATAGTCGGTGATATATAACATTGAATACTTCATGAAAGTGAAATCCAGTCTGTTGTCCTACATTATCACTCAATCCAACTGGAACTCGTGAAAGTGTATTATGTGATATTTTATTAGTTCTTGAATTGATAGGTAGTGTAGGTGAAGATATGTAAATCTCCGGTTGGTGTCTATCAGCATTAAGAGGTGAACGTGATGTTATATGAAGTGTTCCGTCTTTATCACTACCTACATTCTTTCTTGGAAGGTCTAATATATCTGCGAGTGCTTGTGGAAATACAATGTGAGGGTCAAGATTAGGTAGAAGAGGATTTCTTGTAGGGTCGTCAACTACATTGGCTCTTATTTGTTTAATAGTAGGTCTCTTTCTATCTGTTGTAAGTGTAGCAGCAGATTTAGTTATAACAACTCCATTAGTTAGAGTAATAGTATCTCCGGTTGTAAAATCTCCCGCAGCAGAACGATTAGGTAATGTAGCACCAGTCATATTAAATGCAGTAGCCGACCCACTACCAACTGCACTTATATTGATTGAACCACCAGTTATAACTCCGTTTGTTGAAGTTGTAGAAGCCATAGTTGATACACCAACAGATATACCAGAACCGGGTGTTGAAATAGTCCATTCACCAGACGTAGATGTAAGTGAAGCGGTTGCTGGTCGTGAAGTCATACCGGTTACGAATGCAGCACCTACTTGAATACGTGCAGTACTTCTATATGTCTTTCTATCGCTTTGAGATATAGAGGACATGTTAATTGAACGATATGTAGCACCAGCGTCAGTAGATATGAAATATTGAGGTGTTCTTATTGGATCTCCTCTACCACCAGCAGTAGCCGGAAGAGATATTCTCAACATAATATCACCACTTCCGTCATTAGTAATACCACTTGGGTGTGCTGTAAATCTATTACTCCCAGCACTATCAGTTTCTATAATTTTAATTGAATTATCTGTCTCAATTTGGAAACCACAAAATTCTTTTGGTGTAAAGTTGATTGAATTAGTTGATTTAAAAAATCCAACAAAGTATTTTACCGCTTGTGAACTACCTAATCTAAATATAGCTTGTCCGTATCGTGAAATACTTGAAGCAGAACCTTCTGCGAACTCTCCACTACAATCTAATACGAAATATCCACCACTATCTCCAAAACCAGCAGAACTTACATTAGTTCCAAAAGTGTTTACTTGTATTTCCCCACCATAATTAGAGAGTGGAGTATCTAAACCAGTTGCTTTTAAATTACTATCAGTAAGAGCAACGGCAGTAGAAGTTTTAGACGATGTAGGTGCGAGGTCAATTTGGCACCCCACTCCATTATCAAGTTTAATTCCTCTAATAACATTATCGGCAACTGGGAAAAGAGAAGTCATGTTTGCTGCTGCGATTGCATTAGTAAGTGCTGTTTGTATTGCTGCGATAAGTGGATATGTAATAGTTGAAGGGTCAGTTCCAGCACTCTGTTCTTGAATCTTATAAGTTCCGTTTGCAATAGAACATGTGAGAGTAGAACTTCCAAGTTCGGCAGTAAAAGAGTTATTAGATCCGTCAATAACTACGTCTCCATTTATATTAACAGATAGACTTACAACACCGATCTTACAATCTCTCGGTAATACTATATTTTCGTTAAATACATTAGTAAAATGAGCTGCTGTATCCACGTCAGTTGACGCAGAAGAACGATTTTGTGAATGTAAAGTAAGAAGCATTTATATTAGTGATAATAAATTAAAAAAATTTTTTTAATTTAGAAATTTTGTAATTATAATAAATGTGGAAACTAATTATTTGTAATCCTATAAATAAACAACCTCTATACGAGGCAGAGGGTATTACATTAACTAAAATCTATAAGAAGTTTAAAGTAGACTATCCGGAAAGTAAATTTATAACGTTAGAAAAAATGAGAAATATATATGGAGGTCGTAATAAAAAAGATAGATATATTATAAAAGTTTTTAAGTTGGCGAGGGTAGTTCCTCAACACCAAGATAATCAGTTAGAGCATTAGATAGTTCTTCTCTCAATACTTCAAGTAAAGTCATATCTTCATGTTCGGTCATTATTCTTACTAAACCATAAGACATACATAGTATCTTTTTTAATCCAGCTAATTCTTTGTTTTTCTTTTCAACAATCTCTTTGAATTCTTTACCCATATCAATTAGATCTTGTTCGTTAGACATTTATAATTATCAATATAATTATAAATCGTAAATCTTTTTTAACATGTCTGTAATTAGTGGTTGTGGTATTCTATATCTATACAACTTACTAATTTTAGTTTGTTTTACTTTTGGTTTATTTTTTAGTTCTTCTTTATATTTTTTACGTTTTTCACTACTATCTATTCTTATTGTTTTACCATCTATTTTAAGAAACGTAGTTGTAAACAAGTCCTCCTTATGTTTAGTCTTACCATCTTCTTTAATTATACTATCACAATCTTTACAACATACTTTACCTTCAAAATTAAAGTTATTCCAAAACCTCGTGCTCTTTCGATATGGAAATCCATACTTACAATAATCTGTGATTGTATGGTTGTCGTATTGTTCGTACTTCTCTTTTATATAATCTTTCATAGTTGAACTCTTTGGATTTTCTAACCACCACTTCAAGTTGGGATTACCACTCATGAAGTATTCAAGTATCTCGAAACACTTATCGACCATAGGTTTCATATATCTATCAATATCTTGTTGTAATACTTCTTGTGTAAATTTAACATATCCTTCTTTTTCTTTTCTACTAAACTTATTAGTTGTAGGATTATAGTAAGAATTCAACCAACACTTTCTTAATTGTGAAGACCATAAACATACTGGGGACATAGAAAGAGAAGTGAAGTGGTCGTTTGGAAAAGTTTTATAATCCCATTTCATTATGTCTTCATTAATGTGGTTAGTTGATCTATATTCACTCTCTTTATCCCACTTATCATAGTTAGGTAGATCTCTATCAAGTGATACTACTTCAATACCATAGTTCTCACACACTTTACCTATGGAGTGTGTCCCAGAAAACAATTCAAGATGTCTGTTCGTCATATTTGTATATATACTTATTTTAATTAAATTAAATTTTTAAAAATCAATTTTACTTGTTAGTTCCTTATATACTTTATCTACAATGTCCTTTACTTTATGGTAATCCTCGTGTGTCTCGAATCTATCTTCGTCTCCTCCAAAAAAATCTTCCATCTCTTCAATGTAGTGTTTCATTGGGAGAAGTGTGTATTCAATATCATCTTCAATGTATTTTTTAGTCTTCTGGTAATCCTCATATGATGAAAATCTATCTTCGTCTCCTCCAAAAAAATCTTCCATCTCCTCAATGTATTTTTTCATTACGTTGAAAGTATTATCGATTTGTTCTTGGGTAGTCATTTTAGTTCAATATATTTTAATTTACAATCTACTCAAAATTATTCAATTTTTAAATTTACTTAAACGAAGTAGTTTCTATCTATACATTTATAACAAACTATCACTGAATAGAATGAAGTTGATTTGTTCTCACTATTATCTTTTAGTTTTTTCTCTCCATTATATTTATCAAAGTATAATTTACCACGAGGAGTAATAAAGTATATATCTTTACCCTTAAATGTATCTTGAAAATAGTTAGTAAATACATTACAAGAATTCATTATAATCATAAATGGTTTATCCATTTTTACAAGTTTTTGTAGTATAGGTAGTTTGATTTTTAAATCAAATGGAGGATTTGTTATTATCATATCACAATCTTTTTCATATTGAGTTTCAGTAAGACAATCACACGTCTTATCACCAATTACCTTATGTCCCAATTCAGTTAAGTATAGTTTAGATTGTTCGTTAGAGTTTAGTAAACACATTTCCCATATAGTTTTACCTTGTGGTATAAGGTAGTTAATTTTTTCCCAAATCCACTTGGGAGTATAGTAATCGTCGTGTATCTCGAATTTAGGTGAGTCTTTAAAGTTAGCCATATTTGTATTAATACTTATTTTAATTAAAATAAATTTTTAAAAATCAATTTTTATTTAAT
>Ga0209535_1001193_pt1 | contig 17869 bp, 7 predicted proteins | sample LinPmetageLP28_FD_184041 | JGI IMG/M metagenome (GOLD analysis project Ga0209535, IMG submission 184041) | Marine viral communities from the Pacific Ocean - LP-28 (SPAdes) (version 2) | ecosystem: Environmental > Aquatic > Marine > Oceanic | place: Pacific Ocean | collected 2009-08-22 | reverse complement strand
TCTAAAACTTAAATTATGTGTGAAGGTTGTCCGGGCGGATTTTGCCCATGGTGTTAAATATAAAAAGGGGAAGTCGTAATGACCTCCCCTTTTTTGGTTACAGGAACTTTGGGTATGGTGCCCAGTATTTTTTTGTTCCTATCTTATTCTTACTTTTCTTTTTGATTTAGACTTTGATTTAAGTTTAATTCTACCTGTAGATTTATATCCACCTTTTTTACTTTTTCCTTTTTTACTAGGTTTTATCTGCCATTCTGGCCAACCTAATAGCATAGCTATACTTTCCCAAGTTTCAGTGTCTTCAGCCAAAGCTGCATCAATATTATTTATTTTATTATAAACTCTATCAACAGGTAAGTTTGTTGTAGCAGATATAACTTTTCCAGCAGCTTCATAGGCTGGATTATCTAAAGCAAATCCTTTATCGTATATTTCTTCTCTACGTTTTTTACTATCAAACTGCCAAGCGGCTTGTCTAAGTTTAGATATTTTACTACTTATTGGTGGAGAAAATTGTAATAGTTTATAAGTTGAATCAACATATTCAGGCCTAGTTCTACCTGATCTTTCGTATAAATCTAACAAGAAGTTTTTAGCAACTGATACTGCCCCACCAGCTATACCAAGACCTCTTAATATAGAATCAGCCATACCATTTGCTACATCAATATACTTTTCTTGTTTTTCTTCATCATCTTTTTCATCATCTCCAAAACCAAGCATTGTAACTGCTTGTTGCAACACATTAAATATCATATTTTGTACAGCTGTGTAATATATTATTTTACTAATATTACTTTTTCTGTCGCCTCTACCGTTTATTAAGTCTTGATATGCTCTTTTAGTTAACCTACCATACTGCATAGGTGTATTAGCAAATGCTAGTAATACTCTACCTAAAGAGCTTGCTTGCTGTTGAGATATTTTATCTGGTCTACTAGATTGTTGAGACTCTTCTGATATTTCTCTAAAGTCAGTAAAAGCTTTAGCTTCTGCTTCAGCATTGTTCATGCCTTCAGCTAAGTAAGTATTAAGTCTGTTTCTATAAAAAGTAGCACCACCTGAAGCTATAGCAAAGCTATCTGCTATTTGTGTAGGTAAAAACCCTTTCTTTAATATGTAATTTAAAACTGCTCTAGCCTTATTCTTAGAGGTCTTAGCAGCATCAGCTATCTCTGATTCTGATACGTTTATTTTAAGTCCATTACGTCTATCAACTAGAAAATCTGAGTTCATTAACATTTTAAAATCTGACCAATATTGTTTTTGGTTAGCAAATGCCTTACCTGCGGCATATAAATTATTGTCGCTTAAGTTAACAAAGTTTATAGATGATATTAACTGAAGAACAGCTGATCTAGTATTAAAGAACATTATAGCTCCAACAGATCCATTGATCCAATTAAGTACTCTATCACTCAGCCTATTGCTACCTTCTATCCTGTTCTTACCAGTCTTCATTCTGGTTAACATATTTTCTAATGCTTCTCTATAATTACTACCATGTATAGCTTCTAGCTTATTTAAGTTTTCTTTACTAAATATAGCATCAACATTTTCTTGCCATTGCTGTAAGTATTTAGGCCTTTTAATATTGTTTAAACCTTCAATAAGATCTGTAGTAATAGTTCCAGCTAACCAACTTTGAGAAGGATTAGGATAACCATCTTCTTTGTTTATTTTAATTAATTCTTCTGCAAAAGTTTTTAACTTTTCATTACCTTCAATAATTTTTTTAGCATCAGCTACATCTCTCTTAGAAGCTCCTGGCACTTCCATGCCTTGAGAATCCCATATATACATACGTAATGCTTGTTCATTAGTAAAGCCATCAAAAGCTTCTTTCTGTAAGTCTTTAGGAACGTCTAAGTTTTGTTTTAATGCTTTAAAATCTGCCATCAATTGCACTCTTGCTGCAGCTAGACTTTCCATAGCTTTAGAAAAAGGATTAAATAAGTTTTCTTTAAAAAACTTCATTTGAGCATCACCGGTTTTACCTTTACCAAGCAGAGGATATAAAAGACCTAGCATGTCTTCAGCAGAAAAAGGTATCCAAAATTTACGCTTACCTTTTTTACTACCTATTTGTTTTGCTCTAGCTTCTGAATATACTTTTTCTCTACCAATACCTTCTGTTTCTTCTATTATTCTATTAAAGTCTTCACTTAAGTTTTTGCTAAATTTAGGTCTTGATTGTTGTGTTTCAGATTTAACATCTACCACGCTTAAAACTTTTTCAACAGCTGCGGATTGTTTTTTTCTAGGTTTAACTATTTCAAAATCAAAACTACTCTTATCTGGTGCAATAAAGTTTTTACTTTCCCATACATCTGTTTCCCAGCCTAGTTTTTCAGCAACACTATTCATTAATGTAGTATATAGTTTAACTCTACTTGTTTCAGACTGAAGAGAAGAAAATTCAATTTTCTTTATATTTTTATTTTCACTTATTGCATTTAATAAACCATTATATACAGTTCTAATAGTTTTAATAGCATCTCCTGTTCCAGTAATATCTTGCCTACCATCTAAATCAAACTCTACCTCAAATGTTCCTTGGCTATCTCTTGAATAAAGATTAAAATTATATTTTTTATTATTTACATTAAAAGTAGTTTTCATGTTACCAGCTTCATCAGTACTCCAATTTAACTTTTCACCACGCGATTTACTAAATTTAATTTCGTTATTACTTACTAATTGAGTTTTAGATTTAACATCCAGCTTAGACATGCTTTCTTCAACGGCAGCTACATTAGCCACTGCATCATCAGCAAAATAAAAATCATTATACCCTTCTGAAGCCTTACCAACTAACCACTGTGCTTTTGCTTTACCAGTTGAATTACCTAAACCTATTATATTTTGCTTTTTAAACTCAACACCTTGAGATTTTAAAAACTCATATATAGCATCTTGAGATTCAGGCGCTCTAGCTGTTAATACAAATAAGTCTTCGCTACCTCTAGCATCTTTAATTTTTTTAGCTATATCTAACAAAGGGCCAGGTTCGCCTTTAGTTACTTTATTAAATTCTGAAAAATCAAACTTATAACCTTGATCTAGTAATTCTTTTCCTTGACTAGCAAACTCTTCAGCATTTAATTTACCCTTGATTCCGTCAGGAGCTGTAAATAACACATCACTTTTAGTAAAAGCTAATGTATCATCAAAATCAAATACTCTAATTTTTTTAACAGGCTGGTTTAGTGAGTTAGCTAAATCTAATGCTTTATCTGTTTTGCTAAATTGCTTAAGCATGTCGTCGTTAGTCATGTTTTTATCATCTATAACTTGACTATCGCTTGCTTCTTGCTTGTTAGCTTTTATAGCTGCTTGCTCATCTTGATAAGCTTGTTTTAAATCTTTACCTTTAACTGATTTTTTAAACGAAGTAACATTACCTTCTTTATCAAACTGTGGAGTATACACAGTCATTTCAAAAGGAAACTTACCATAAGTAGTAGGATTATAATATCTATCAAATCTACTTGTAGAGTTTTGAGGTATACTAGACTTGTATCTTATATTAATAGCATCATCCATAAGCTTAGGTATGACACTAGTACTAGCATCTTTAAATTTTTGTCTTAACTCAGCTTCTGTAATTTCTCCATTAATAAATTGAGCCATGTAATTTTGCATTACTTTTACAGGCGGATTATGTTCGTATCTATAATCTGAAACTTTTTTACTATCACTTAACGCTATACTATCTACAGTGTAAGCCGACCTAAGTATTGCAGTCATATCACCAACAGCAGCAGCAAAAAACATACCAAGATCATTAGTAGTTAAATCTGCTTTAGTTTCTTTGTTTTCTTTATACCATTTTAATTCTCTTATAATAGCATCTTGATTACTAGTAGCATCATTATAACTATTAAGTAAACTTTCTTTACTTAATTTACCATCTTTTAAAAACTCTTCTAAATACTTTTTAATAGCGGCTGTAGATTGTGGAGCTGTAGCAGGCTTTAATATTTTATTATCATAAAAGATATTATATCCTCTAGCTTTTGCTTTTATAGTTAGTTTATTTTCAGTATCAAAAGGCTTTAATAAAACATTAAAAAACTCTTTTTTATCATTAAATAACCCAAACCTTAAATCATTTCCTCTACCAGATTTTTTACCTTCAACTAATTTCCATACACCACCAATTTGTTTCCATGCGTGATTAGGTAATCCACCTATTTTAGCTGCAGAAGTAAAAGTTTTTTCAAAATGCTGTATAACGTATTGGAAAAATTCAGCATTATTATCAAACTCTTGCTGTAAGTCTCCAAAATATTCACTCATTAAACTTAAATAACCCAATATTTGATCTTCTTCTCTAAAGTTTACACCTTCTTTACTTATGCCTAAGTTTTCTTTTATTGAATCTACATCTGTTTGTTCATCAAAAGATCTATATAAATATTCGTTAAGCTGGAATTTATCAGGCTTTTTACTATCGTACAACGTTTTGGGTGCTTGATCAACTATGTTTTTCCAAGAGTCTACTATTTGTAATCTAAGCTTAAGTGGTTCTGTACCTTTTTTGTTATATAAAAACGTATCATAAGCTAATCTAAAAGCAGTGTCAGGAGTAATTCCTTTAGTAGATAATAACTCTATAAACATTGGAAGATTTGCTAAATAAGTTGCTTTTTGGTCTTCACTTAATTTGCTAAAAGTTTTACCCAAGTTTTCAGCAGAATATAGTTTACTTGCGGTATCGTCTTTTTTACCTGTCAAGCTAAATAACTGAGGTGGTATGCCATCTCTAAGAGTTCTTAATGATTCTATTGCTTCACCATCTTGTATTAACTGTTCTCTAATTTCTTGGCTAGATATTACTTGATCTAAGTTTCTAACAAAGCCTTTTAGTATCTCACTAACTCCACCTTGGCTAGACGGTACTATGTTAACCCAGTTGTCTGTGTTTGAGCCAATAATACCAAAAGCTTCTTTTATTTCTGAATCTTTTATGTTAGGTTTTTTTATTTGAACTTCTAAACCAGGTCCAGTAGCAGCTCTTACACTACGCTTATTATAAAACTTTTCTAATAATTTAGTATTTACACCTGATGATTTAAACTCTGAAGTAAATCCTTCAAGTAAATATCCTCCAGCTGCTTCAAGGTCTGAATTAATAAACTTTTGTATAGCAAGCATTTCATCAGATTTTAAATCGGCGTTTTTAGTTATTTTTTTAAATAAAGACTTTGATAAATCTTTATTATCTCTAGAAATCATGTCAACCACTTCTTTTAGTGCAAAGCCTTTTAATTTCTTTATATTTTTGCCTTTGAAGCTTTTACCTTTAGCTTTTGATCTAATAGAATTAACTACTTTATCTACATTGTATATTTTAACTATTTTTTCTCTAACTTTAATGCCTTTTCTTTCTGACTGTCTTATCTCTCTATCTGTTCTAGTATCCTTAGTAGGTGTATCATCAGCTGCTACTTGTCTAGCTTGGTCTGAGTCTAAACTTTCTTGAAACAACTCTCCTTTTTGTCCTAATTTTCTGAGTATGTCACCCATTCTTCCTCCACCAAATCCACCACCGCCAAATAGTGCTTCTCTTATATAAGCACCATAATCACCTTTCGAAGGAGAATAACTATTGTTAAGATTTACTAATACCTCAGAATTAACTCCTTTCTCAAACTCACTTCTAGTTATACCAAGACCATCTTTAAATCTACTGTTTATAAATTCTTGTATAGTACCATTATTATTTAAAAACAAATCATTTTTAATATCACTAATATCTTGATCATTATCGTTTTCTATAGCTTCAGATAGGTCATTTCTTAATCTATCATTTTCTTTAACAATTTCAGTAGTAGACTTAGAAAACTTTTTATCACTAGCCTCTACTTCTCCTGTGCCTAGTTCAGATATAGCTTCACTGAGTTTACCTTCTTTAACACTTTTATTATATTCTCTTAAAAAATTATATACATCTTTACCTGTTTCAAACTTGATCTTAGCAAATCCTGCTTTACGAAGTATAGGTGTTAAGAAATCTTTTAGTTTAGTGAATACATTTTCATCATAAGCTATTTCTTTTTTAGCTATAGCATCAGAAAACAAAGTTAAAGCTTCATCAGGGTTTTGTGTTAAGTAATCATCTGAGTATAATCTATTACCTTTTTCATCTACTGCCTGCAACTTGCTATCAAGAACGCTTAATTGTTCATTATTTAATTGATTTCTAAAATCTTGCACTAGCTTAGTAGCGTCTTTACCTTTTAATTCTTTATTAAGTATACCATGCAGTAACTCATGGCTACCAACAGATACAGCACCTGTTTCTTGAGCTACTTCTTTATTAATATATATAGTTCCGTCTTGTATAAAACCATCTGATTCAGCGGCTTCTTTACCAAAACGTTCTCCAAACTCTGTCTTAGAACCTATAGCTTCTGTTTTTAAACCAAACTTCTTGCCTTCTGTTTCTGCAAATTTTACACTTTCAGCTACTTGAGCTTTTCTATCTTCTTTTACTACATCAGACACAGTAGAACTTATTTCTTCTAATCTAACATCTATTTCTTTAACTCTTTTATCTTGAGTTTTAGTTAAGCTAGACTCATTAACTGATTTTCTTTCACCATCAAGAACTTCTTTTTCTTTTAATAGAGCAACAACCTCAACTTCGTTTTCACCTTTAAGATTAGCTCTTTTAGCTTTATTAGTAGCTGATTGAGTACTTCTAAAATTCTTTTTAATAGCCTCACCTTGCTCAGGCGTTATTTTAGTATTTTGAACTTGAGTATCTACTTGTTCATCTAATATCTTAGTAGAGTTTTTTATTTGAGATATATTTAAGTCAGCTTCAGTTACATCGGTTGAGGGATCAAAAGCTTCCACTAAGTTGTTATATTCAGTATTTTTTAATTGATTGTTTATTTTAACTCTATCAATGTTTGTATTTATATTAAGCAATTGTTGCCCAGCGGTTATTGGCATACTACCTAGTCCTGCAAAAGCTTCAAAACCTATTTCAGCTATATCCATTTCTTGACCAGCAACTAACCTACCAGTTGCCTCACCAAGACCACCACCAGCTATTTCTATAGCTCCAGTAACTGCTCCAGCTACTACAGGTGCAGATCTAAAACCTGCAGAAGCTAATCTACCACCAACACCTTTTGCTAATCCCATAGTTGCAGCTTCAACAGCTCCAATAGCTAAACCTCTACCACCAGATCTTACTCTTAAGTCATGTAGTTTTTCTGGATCATCTAGTATTGCTCTTACATTTTCTTTAGTTAATTCACCACCTACTTCTTCTTGTAATAGTTCAGCAAATGTTAATCCAGTCTCCATAGCTGTCATACTACCTGTCATCAGACCTGTTATAGCTCCAGGTATAGCACCTACGCCAGCAAACCCAGCACCAATAGCAGCTCCACCAGCAGCTCCAACAGCACTAGCAGCAGCAACTTGCTCCGAGCTTACTAAAGAATTAACTTGACCTGATATAGAACTCACTAGCATTGATGATAAAGTAGAGGGATTCATTGCAGCACCTTTTACAAAGCCCCACCAGCCTCCACCTTCTTCTTCATATATCTTATTGAAAGATTTCATTTCATCAGACTCCATATTAACCTCTGCAAGGTTTTTATTAGCTTCTACAAACTTTAAAATCTCTTCATCAGTAGATTCATCTCCTTCATAAAATATATCTAAACTAGGGTCAACTGTTTTTGCTTGCTCTACGCCCTGAGTCCAGGCTCTAGATATATCGCCAAAGAAATCTGTAACTGCATTCTTACCAATACCAGGTATTTTTTCAATAGCAGTAAGTTTTTCACCTGACTCTTCTTCATCTTCTTTAGCTGGTTCAGTTTCAATTTCTTCTTCTAATATAGCACTAGATGGTGGAATAAATTCTACTTGTTCTTCAACCTGTACTACATCTTCGACTTGCTCTTCTTCTAACACAGCAGCTCCTACTGGTGGCGTGAATTCACTCATATATTATTTTTTAGGTTTTATGTAAGTAACACCATTCGGCCCTTTAAGTTTTCCACCTGGAGGTAATTTAGCCCAAGCAGCATCAAATTCTTTTTGAGTAGTTGTACTAGCAGCGCTTCCACTGTTGTTGCTTGCAGGTTTTTTAGATCCAGGTCCTATATATACAGGGTTTTTATAAGTTCTTCCATTATGTTCAAAAGTTTTTTGATCTCCAGTAGGTTTTGGATTAACAGCTTTGTAAGCTGCTATAGTAGCTTGACGAGTTTTATTATCATATATTGTACCTTGCTCTTGAGTTATATTACCTTCAGCTTGTAAAGCTCTTTTTATACCTTCAGCAGTATTTAATCCTGATATTTTTTCTCCATCTTTATCTATAACGTCTCCTTTGTTGTATCCGGCAGTACTATAAGCCTTATTGATCATAGTTTTCTTCTCTGAATCACTAGCATCATTGTAATCTTCGTAATCATCATCACTCATTAAACTAGTAATATAAGTGTCGTCTACAACTGAGTATGTATGATCTAAAGGATTTATCTCTGTAAGTGCAGTAGCTATAGCATCTGAGTCACCAACTAATTCTCCAGACTTATTTACATAACTATTATATCTCTGCTCTCTAGCAGCGTCAGTTAAATCAGTTTTTGAAGCTTTACCTGATCCAGGCGCTTTATATTTTTTTCTACCTACAATCATTTCAATGCCATCCGCTGGAGCATTGTCATCAATAGCTTTGTTGGCTAAAAATAAAGCAGCTTCATCTCTTTGTTTTTTAGTAAGCACTTCTATTTGTTCTGCTGTAGAGTTAGGTGGGAAATTCATCCAATCAGTGTCATTTTTCATAACATCAGCCCATATTGTTTTCATACGATCTTCGTCATCTAAAATACCTCTAAACTGATTAGATTTTACCATTGATGTTGCAGCTTTTTGCCTTTGTTCTGAAGTCATAGATTTAGTAGTAACTTCTTGATCGCCTACCCTTTTAGTATTAAACATAACTAAATCAGCGTTGTCCTTACCACCGGGCTTGACAGTGTTGTCATAAACACCTTTTAAAGACTCAGAAACATCAGGAACTGTAGTAAAATACTCAACACCATTAGATTCTAATTGTAATAATTCATTAACGTTTATCATAGCATCGTCACCACCATTTGATCCAGGCTTAAATAAACAAAGCTGACCGTTATCATCAACTAATTTAACATCACCTCCTTGAACTAGTGATAGCAAAACCTCTTGTTGAGCTGTTGGTACTCTCGAACTAATAGCTCCAGGTTCTCCTGGTGGTATTTTTAAAGCCTCTTGAAGTCTTTTAGCTTGAGCCATTATAGGTACAACAGATTCTTTAAACGTAGATACTTGTTGATTAAGATATGATAAATGCCTATTACCTTCCATTTGAGATATAGTTCTATCTTTAATACCTTTTTTTATTTTAAAATAATTTTCTGTTTGATTGTCAAAAAAGTCATTCATATTTTGGTCAAAAGTACCGTAACCAGTTTCTTTAATTCCGGCAACTTTATCAAACATAGTTCTTTGCTCTTTATTTTGAGCAGCAAATAAACGCTCTTGCTCAGCTCTTTCTAAAGCATTTTTAGCAACAATAGCAGCAAGCCCTCTATCCATTTCTTGAGCAATACTAGGCTGTTTATTTATGTAATTCTGAAATTGACTATTTGTTTGCTGCTGTGGATTAGCGTAAGCTCCTGAAGTAGAAGACTGAGAACCACCTTGTCCTAATCCACCACTATATTTTTGTATTTTTGCCATAATTTATTTTATTAAGGTATTGTTACTGGAGGAGGAATTGCTCCAATTGTTCCAAGAGAATTACCAGCCATACCTGTTAAACTTGTTGCAGTGCTACCAACAGCACTTAACATTTGTTGATTAGATGCTTGCTTAGCTTGCTCAGCTTGTCTTGACAACATCTCAGCATTGTCTTGTTCTACTTGTAATCTATTCATTTTAGTAACGTCTCTAGCTTCTTGAGTTTCAAATTTGTAAGCTTCGCCTTGAGCTTTAAGTTGTTGTACTTGATTAGCACCTTCTGCTCTAGATGTGTTATTAGCTTGTTCTTGTTTTTGTATATCTGCAGAAATACCTCTTTTAGATTCTAAAGCTGCTCTAGCTAGGGCTGTAGCGCCACCAGCTCCGCCTCCTGTTTGCATTATTGTATCTAATGTGTTTGCTAAAGCCATATCTGCTTCTTCAGCTTGAAACTTAGAAGCTTGTGTTGCTACTCCTATGTTTTCAAACTCATTAGCCATGTTTTCATAAGGATTAATAACTTCTTGTCTATTCTTTTCAAGTTCTTCTAAAGCTAGCTTTTTGTCATTAGCTAGTTTGTCTTGCGTTTCTTTAGCTTCTTTTGCTTGGTTTTTCTGCATTTGAGCACCCACCATTTTAGTTACTCCCCCTACTGCTGCGCCTATCGCTAAACTTGTTGCTACTGCCATGTTATAATATTTTAGTTAGTTCATAAGAATGTTTAGCATCAGCTTTCCATCCTAGTTTTTCATGTATTTTTATTAATCCTTTATGTTGCATAACTGCAAATAAATATTTATAATCTAAAGACTTTACTAAATTTTCAGAACCTGTTATAAGAAGCTCTATAGCGTCTTTTCTGTCAGTTTCTCTGTATTTAGGATTAGATACTATCCATTCTAATAAAGCTGTCTTAGAATTAGTTAAATAAATAAATCCAGCAACAACCGGTACATCATTTATTTCTACTATTAAACCTCCTTTACCATTGTCTGGTAGAAAATCTTTTACTGGAGCTTTCCACTCCGGCCAATTATCCCACCAAGATACTAATGTATCCCAGTCTTTTTCTGTAAGTTTACGTATATTCAATTTAATTTAATTAGATGATTGTACTTGATTGGAAAATACTGCAAATATCTGCTTAGGTCCGCCGATATCTGTTGTCGCATCGGTTGATAATTTAACTGTTGCTATAAATCCTTTTATACCACTAGTCGGATAACCTCCATAAGCATCTGGTCCAAAAACTACTTCACCTGCTCTTGCAGCACTATTACTTTTTAAATTAGCAACATACTTACCTTCTTTTAAATGAAAACCAGCTCTATATATTGGCTCTGTCAATGCTGCTGGATATTCGTTACCAGCTGAATCGTAAGCACCTTCATAGTAACTATTTACTATTACACTTGTATCAGTGTAATTTACATAACTTGGATTTGTAGTTGCTGGATTTATATAATTATCAGGAACTTCCTGTAATCCTTGTATATCAGATGTAAAGCTATTTGTTTGCCAACCGTTACTACCCTCGTATCCAACGGTTAAAAAGTTCTTATTAACGTTAGGTATAGGATTAAACACAAAAATTATAGATGATTGAGCCGGTGCTGCACCATAAAATACGTTTCTATTTTTAGGATTATTATTAAAATAATGTTGGTATATCTCTCCACCACTAGTAGTAAAAAAAGTATTTTTTAAGCTAAACAAGTTATTAGGTTTGAAGCTAAAAAAGCTTGGCCAGCCTAGTACACCTTCATCAAAAGATAAAGTTTCATAAGTGCTAGTTCCATCACTTAAAGTTCCTTTAGCTTTTTGTAATGATAAAGTGTATTTGCCATCGTGTATGTCCCATCCGCCTAAGACTTTATCTTTTTTAAAGCTTCTAAATGTAACAGGTGAATCATTAGGTATAGTATAAGATATTTCTTCTGACAACGCAACATAGCTTAAAGCAGGAGGTGTTTTAGGATCATAACCTATAACATAGCTATTAAATTCTATACCATTTATAATTAATTGAGATCCTATTTCTATATCAACATTACTTGTTATAGTAATGAAAGGAGATGCAAAAACAGTTCCACCTGACTGCGAATTACCATATACAGCTGGAACGTCCACAGCTTCTGCATTTTCATTAATATTTTTTAACTCGTCTCTAAAAAAATTAGACATGCCGTATTCAGATATTTCTGTCATGCCATCGTGAGATAGTCTAAGTACAGAGCCTCTATCTTTATCAACAAAGTATTTTCTAAAGCCATACACTGCAAATGACTCTGGGTTTTTACTTATACCAAACTCGCCTCTATAAGGTGTTATTTGACCAATAACAGTTCCTTGTGGTAGTGTTTGAGTACCACCTTCAGAAGTATAAATTTGATCTTTATCTATTAAAGCTCTATTTACCTTATCTTCTTGGAATACTATTAAGTTAGTGTCTTCAGCATATAACTTCTGTATGCTTCCTCTCTGTGGATCAACCGCTTTAGTTATAGCTTCTCCTACTGAAAAAACATTTGTTTGATTTAAGCCTGTTCTAGAATTATAAACTCCAGAATATATTAAAGCATTAGGTCTTGTTTCTTGGTTGTTATTTTGTTCTTTTAAGTATGATTTAGCTCCAAAACCTATTGATACATTGTTGTAGCCACCTTGGTATCTAGATTCTTCTATGAACCAATTTTCTGTTTCATCAAATGGATATGTCTGTATACTAGCAGTAGGTGGAGAGGTCTGGTACCTCTGCGTTTCACTACCACAACCAGATGGGTAAGTTGGAAAACCAGTTGGATTCCAGGCTAGCCCAGGAAAATTAGATCCTTGACCACCTCTATACCGCTGAGGAAGTGTAACTCCTGCATCTGGATCAGCACCATTATCATCGTAGTTGTATGGTATACTACCTGTTGTTGGTGTTCCTAGGTATATAGCTTTTTTCAACCAAAAAGTGTTATAATAAGATACTTCTATTGTATATGCCATTACTATTGAGTTATTTCTATTTTTAAAGAGTAATAAGTTTCTCCACTTCCAGATATTCCTTGAGCATCTTTTACAACTATTTTTAATACAATATCTGTATTTAAAGGAATTTGACTGCTAGGTCCGTAAACTACAGGATCATCATCGGTAGTTAGATTTAAAACATTACCAACTGGACCAGTAATTCTAAAAAATTTATCTGTAATATTGTCTGCTGGTTTTTCTACCACCACTTCTAAATTGTCTAAATCTGTACCTGCTGAACCATTGAAAGCTTGAGTTGCTAAGTTTATAGTACCTAAAGAGTCGCCTATGTGTCTAAGACCTTGGACGTCTTGCGAAATATGTATAGGATATGTAATAGATCCTCCAAGTTGGCCTAGAGTCCAAGTAAGAGAACCTTGTGAAGGTACTGGGTTTAAAGTTGGCTCAGTATTACTTAGTAGCAGTGTTTTAGTTACTAAATTATTGCCATTAGCTAATATTCTCAAATTAACATTAAAAGTTCTATCATTGCTATTTTGACCCCAATAAAAATACTGACTAGGTGAAGTTGATCTAACTCTTAGTCTATATATAAAACCAGTTGGATTAATTCTCACCAACTCAAAAGGAACAGGTGAAATCACATTATCATTTCCATTAGTAACACTAACTAATTCTATTGTACCTACATTCATTAAAGTGTTACTGTTATCTACAGCTTGAAATTCAGGAGAAATCCATGCGCTTGTACTAGGCACTATACTTTCATTAGCAGTTAAACTTATAGGTTCTGGGTTGGATCCTGTTGTAGCAATATCAACACCTATTCCACCGCTACTTGTAGATATTAAAGAATTTAAAGGTTTTATTAGTCCAGATGTTGTAGTTTCGTTATATATTTCTATTTTAGACTCAACAGGATCGGTTTCAAATACATTTAAATTTTTTGAAAAAGCTGGAGCAATTGAAGTAGACACTCCATTTTGTAAATCAGGTGAAAAACCAACTAAAAAGTTAGTTTCAATTTGTGCAACAAAAGGATTACTACTAGCTTCTAAATATAAAGGATCTATATATATAGTGTTAGTACTTGCAAAATTATTAGGATAAGAAGATTTTTGTGCATATTTTCCTCTATTAGCTGTCCACGGTCCAAGATCATTAAATGATACTATAGAGTTAACTGTAAATTCGTTTTTTTGATAAACTTGAGACGACTGAGACAAGGCTAAAACTGGAGCCCAAGGAACACCAGGACCTACCGCTGGAGCACCCCAATTAGTAGATGATACTATATATTTAGTAACTACTCTAGGATAAAGAAGCGTTTCACTGCCATATATCTCTTCTGTAGGACCTACGTCTGCTAATTCTTTTGGAACTTTGTTTATATTATCGCCGTATAGTACTATGTTACTTACATTATTAGCTCTTTTATAAGAAGGTTTGGCTGGCGGGTTTAAAGTACCATCACCTACTTCACCTGTAAATACTATCTTACCAGAAGTAGCACCTGGCACATATACATTATAATATTCTTGTTCTAACTGTTGTACAACAACTTTATATGTTAAATAACCTAATGGATTTAAAGGAGTGCTTCCAGAGTGTATTCCATTAAATATTCCTGGATAACCATTTATTTTGCTAGTAGGTATTATATCATTAAAACTTACTTTTAAATTATTGCCTGGCCAGTTTAAAGTACTAGTTAAGTTTTCGTACGGCGCATATACGCTAGATTTCTCACCAACCAAACCTAAGCTTATAGATTCATCTCTTAATATAACGTTAGAAGATCTGCCATATCTATCTACTAAAACAACACCTACCTTATATGATCTATTTTGTTTTAATGTATGATTTATGTATTCTTTTCTGCTATAACTACTGCCTATAGATGGATTACCTATAGTTTTCTTTTCACCTACACCTAAATAATAGTTTAAGTTTTCAGGAGAAGCATGGTTTTCTATAAAATTTCCATATATAATTCTATTGCTTGATGTGGCTTGAGCAGCCGCTCTAATAGGAACTTTATCGTGTATTCTAGTCGATACGGCATCTGGTAATGTTTTAAATGGTTTGAAAGATTGGTAGCTGTATGAATAATATCTATCAGTAGTAGAAGTAAATTGATCTTCTACTATTATTTCATCCACTACTTTTATAGCCAACCCATCTGATTCTTTAGCTAATATTTGTATTTCTGTTACTTTAAAGTCATTAAAAAAATTACTTTGCAAAGATCCAGCAGTTGGACTAGCTACATCTATATTATATCTAGGTGGTAAGTCTATTTTAAGAGTTGCACTAGTAACTTGGTTTTCCATAAATTTAACAATACCACTGTCTGCGGTATCTTTTTCGTCTCTTTGAGTTTCTCCACTATAACCACTATCTAAAAAATAACCAAAGTTTTTTGGTATAAATAATGATTGAGTAAAAGGAGCCATTAAAGAATACTCACCATCGTCATATTTAAATCTATAGCTAAATGTTACAAATTTATTTTTTAAATATTCATCATCACCATCAAAATTAGCGTTGTAATAAGGGTTAATCTGTTCAAATTGAATAACATCATCAGCTTCAAAAGACGCTGTACTAGACTCTATATATCTACCAGCTGCCAGATTAGCTTCATCAACAGCATCACTACCTGTTAGGTTAGATCCAATAGGATACTCAAATGTTAAGTTTTTTTGTGAAGCGTCAATGTTAGTTAATTTAAAATAACCTAACTCTGGTTTATTTATGTTTATAAATCTCGTAACCGGCGATGTTGCAATATCAATATTTGCAAATTCTAAATTAACAGTAGAAGAACTTAACGAGTTTACAACAGAAGTAGAGTGCGAAGGCAAATATTCAGATATATTATCTTGCATTGTATTTTCATTACTACTATTTAAAAAAGATATAGGAGAAAAAGGAGCAAATTTAGCAACTGAAATATGATCTTCATTAAAATAATAAGTAGAGTCTGAAATAGCTGTTTCTACATTTATTTTTCTAGGTTGATTTCTATTATCAGTAAAGAACAATAAGTCTTCTAAAAGATCTATACCTAGCATAGGATGAGTTTTAGAAAAATTAAGAAAACTTCCTTCAATTAAAATACTAAAAGCTGGAGATGTAGAGTTGTTAAATGGACCTTGTATATATGCAATATAACATTTAGAACCAGGTATTACTCCACCAGCTGGATGAGGCACATCGTCAACTGGAAAATTACTTAACTGATCTTGAGAAGAATCTAAAAAATTAGTAGCAAATATATATATTCTATCTTTATCTGTATCAACATAAGTACCTATTATTTCTGTTTTACTTGCAAAGTTAAAATTAGAATATTTTATATTACCTAAAATATTTTCAACAACACCTTCATCTGGACCTTCACTTTTACTTATAGATATATTTCTACCTTCTCTATATTCACCACTAGGTAAAAGCCTTTCATCTAAGTCCTTATTCATTTTAGACTTGATAAATACATTTCTTACTTCTGCCATATTAATGCTTTATCCATTTAGACTTTCCTCTCATAGTTTGTACTATTTCACTTAGCTTCATATTGCTTAATCTTATCTTAGCATTTCTAAGTTGAGCTGACCTGTCTCTTTTAAATCTTTGTACTATATATTCTTGAACTCCGGCTCTGCCAGCTAATATAGAATAAGCTATATGCATATACATAGCTTCTTCTGCCATCTTAGGTAGCTTAGTGTCAAGATCCGATGCTAAACCATCAGATATGTATTCTAGTATTATTAATCTATCTTTTAAATTACTAGAAAAAGATATTTTATTTTGTCTTTTATCTATGTTAAACCATCCATTAGTTTGAGAAACAACTGGATCTAAACCATATCTCTGACCATAGTTTTGTCTTCTCCAACTAAAATCATATACATTGGCATTATACATGTATTCATTAAAAGCTCCATTTATTAATCTATCATTAGTAGATTCCCATCTAGTTCTAGTAGTTGACTGCATAGCTTCAGTATTTTGTCCAAATTCATCTTGAATAAAACTTCCATCTAAACTCTGCAAAGGAACACTAGTTGGATCATTAGTTAAATTATTAGCTGGATATATAGGATGTAAAACACCTAAGCCATCTACGAAAGAAACACGCACATAGTTGACATAGTCTTGTGGTATTATAACAGACATACTCATAGGTAAATTTAATTCTAAAGACTTTATACTATTTAAAGTATCGTAACTAAACTCTTGCAATCCTCTTTTTGCGTGAAATATAACATCTGTTCTTTTCACGTTAGATATAAGTTTTCCATCACCAACATAGGCTATTAAGAAATTATTAATAACATCATTTAGCTTAACATATTCGTAGCTACCATAGTTTTTCCAAAGTGCGGTAGCTTTAAGCGCTATTCTAACTAAAGTTGTAGAAGTATTAGCCACAGCAGGGTTAATAGTTATAGTTTGTTGATTAAAAGGAGGGTTTGGACTTTCATTATTATTAACAACTGAAACTATATTTCCTGCATATTTATTAAAAGTAACACCATCATCTGTGCTAACTTGTATTACAAAGTTAGAGTCTTCAACAGCAGAAGCTTGCTTTAGTTCAAGTTCAAATGTAGAATTAAAAACAGATTGAGGTGCAGATATAACCGCAAACATTTTCTCGCCTGCGTAATATTCTTCATTTGTTTGATTTATTAAGCTCATTTGTTATTGTTTTTGATTTGTTCTATCAGCTTGCAATTGACTAGCTGCTGCTTGAACTATTTGAGGGTCTCTTATTACTATGCCAGCATATACTAATATAGCTAATACAATTTCTGTAAATTCAGAGTTGTGTAATTCAAAGTCTACAGTTGGAGGCGTGTTTGCATTAAATATAAATTGACCTAGATTACCTACTGTATAAGCCCAGTTAATGTCATCTGGAACCTTAATATATTGAACTGCCACGTTTGCTGTACCAGCATTAGCTTTAGTATTTATAATGTTTGGATACACTTGTAATTTATTATTTTCAAATAAATATATAGGGAATTGCTCACTAGGAGTAACTAATGGAGATAGTCTTAAATTATAAAATTCTCCTCTATTTACTCTTTGCATTTCAACTGGCAACCTGCTA
>Ga0209535_1001190_pt1 | contig 17888 bp, 11 predicted proteins | sample LinPmetageLP28_FD_184041 | JGI IMG/M metagenome (GOLD analysis project Ga0209535, IMG submission 184041) | Marine viral communities from the Pacific Ocean - LP-28 (SPAdes) (version 2) | ecosystem: Environmental > Aquatic > Marine > Oceanic | place: Pacific Ocean | collected 2009-08-22 | reverse complement strand
TTAGGAAAATTAGCTTTCCTTAATTTCATATAGATAATTTTAAGTTAAATAAAGAGGAAAATGTAAATTCTTGTGATTGTTGAATTTTATTTGTAAATAAAGCAAACCCCATATCAGCTGGGTCTTTATCGTCTAAGTCTATTACAAATATTTTTTTTCCTGCTTCTAATAATTGTTTTGCTATTTTATAAGTTGATTTAATAGCGTCTTTATCTAAAGCTAAATAAACTTTTTTAACTTCAGATGTAACTAATTTTTGCATTAGTTTTTTTGATATATTTTTACCAAATAATGGTATAGCATTTCGTTTTATAGCAATAGCATCGAAGGCACCTTCACATAATACAATAGGAATGTTCCAATTTATCATATTTTCAAATCCTACAATATTTTTATCTGAAGATGGTGCGTCATATTTTCTTGATGGTTCTTTTTCAAATGAACGTGCTACAAAATAATCTAACTGTCCATCAGCATTATATGTAGGTATAATAATTTTATTAGCGTATCTACCTTTTTCACAATATCCTATTTGATATTTTAAAACATCGATAGTAGAAACACCTCTTTTTTTAAGGTAAGCTAAAGCATGTCTAGCATGGATATCTGATTTGGTAAGATTATATAATGATTTATATTCTGTTGGTAGTTCAACTTTAGTATTTGAAACTACTACATCATATTTTTCTGTAGTTCCTAATATATCTTTTAATTGAATACGTTTATTAGTAGATACTTTTAATGCTTTAAATAAACCAAATAAAGTTTTACCTTTTTTATCACACACCCAACAATGCCATAAATTTTCTTTTTTTTTATTTGGAATTAAATTTATCTCTAATTTTGGGTTTTTATGGTGACAAAAAGCACAATGGAAAGCATGATTTCCCCTTGCTGTCGGATTACTCTTACCCAGAACGGATTCCACTAATCCAAGTAATATTTGGTTTACCATAAAAAAGACTTAAGTTTAGATTCAAGATACGTTAAATATTTGGATTAACCAAATCTTTTCTGAAAAATTTACCTAATATGTTATCATTTATGTATTCTGTATTTTCTAATACATTATTACAAAATTGATATTTAGTTTCTAAATATGTAAGGTGTTTTTTATTGAATGCAAATTCTAATATTTTACGTGAAAAATTATCTTTTTTGCCTTCTGATAGTAACTGTTTAATTTTATTATGGGAACCATAATAAGTTAACCAATCACTTTCTTTAACTACTTTACGTTTACGTTTAGTTCCTTTTAAAGGTGGTAAAGTACGATTAAAAAATAATACTTTTTTACCTAAATATTTTTCTTTAGTTGGAATATAAGTAGCTTCATAAATGAAACCAAATGTATTTTTAGGCATTTGTTCAATGCCTTTTATAACTTTACTATTGTATAACCACATTTATTGATCGTATCTAATTACGAATGTTGTATCTGTATCTTTTGATATTTCAATAGGTTGAGCAAGTTTTCCTACTAGTAATAGTTCATTTGCTTCATTATATATACCTACTGTAGTAGCGTAAGGTTGAAAATTTGAACCAGTAGCAAAATCTCTTAATGATCCTGATTGGTTTAATGTAATTGTAGGATTTTGAGACATATTAAATTGTCCTGCTGTTACAGTGCATACTATTTCATTTTCATATATAGTATAATTGTTTCTAAAATTAAGTTGATTTGGTCCTACTTGTATTGCCATAATTAATTTAACAAAATGTTATATTTTCTATTGTATTTGTTACTAATCCTCTATTATATATTACAAACTTACCACCAGATGTTCTATACCATCGGATTCCTAAACCTAAAGATACATATTTGTATTGTCCATTTTTATAGTTGAACCCGTAATATACAACCCCTGATGGGCCTAAGGAATAGTTTTCGAATCTTTGTGATGTAGAACAAACCCATCTTAATCTTCTAGGGTTAATTAATTCAGGTGTTTCTAAAGGGTATAATTCATTATTGTATCCTATAAATGATAGTTGAATATCCGTTAATTCACTCCCACAAGTTTCAAACCCAATTATATTTCCACTACTTAATATTATATTAGTTCCTCCTCTTTCAGGAGCACCACTATATAAAGGATACCTTCCTGATAAACCAGATCCTACTAGTTTATTATCTTTATAAGTAAAAGTAGTTGATCCACTTAATGTCTTTTTTCTTTTACATGCTTCTTCTTGAGTTGAAAAGGCACCTCCGCTTGTATCTATTGTATAAAAGGGTAATTCACATACACCTTTATTTTGAATATATCCATTTTTATTTACAATTAAATAAGTAGTTGGATCTATTAAAATATAATTTTTAGTAAAAGTATAAGTAGGTTTGGTATCATCTAAAGCTTTATCTCTACTTTCATATAGATATCCTCTTCTTATAAAATAATTTTTTTCTCTAAAATCAATACCACTAGTACCACATACTTGGTCTACAGTTTCATAAGGTATTGATCCATATTGTGTATCAATATAAGGATGGGGTGAAGGTCTAGGCCCAGGCCCTGGTGATGGCGCTGCAGGTGCGACTGGTGGTGGTGGTGGAGGTGGTGGGGTATTTTGTATTAATGTAAAGGTAGTATTGGTAATACTATTATTTTTAGGTAATGATAATTGTCTTACATTAAAAATTAAGCCTTTATCAGGATCAAATGTTGAACTATTATCTGTTGAGTTAGCAGGATTATTAAATCCTCCCCCATTAGTGTGTGTTTCTTTTTCTACTCCGTCTGTTGATCTTTGTATCGAATTTCCATATGTTGAATTAGCACCTCCTTTAATTGTAATTTTTAAATCTTCAGATCTGCCTGTATCATACCATGCTCCACTATCGGGTGATGTTGAATAATCATATGTTATAGATTGTTTTGAAGGGATTAAGTAATTTCTATTCCCTCTTAAACTCCTAATTTCAACTTCCATTGGATCATTTAAAGTATTTTTAAATACTAAATTAACGGTTCCTGCAGCTAGAGGTGGAGGTAAAATATCATATACATAATGTAAAGGTTGTGAATCAGATGATGGAGTAGGGCCACTACAACTACAAAATGCATTAAAGAATACTGTTCCACTTATTATAGATGTTGTTATAGGTATAATAGAATCTATTGAAGCAGAAAATACTTCTGAAGTTGAAAAAGTATTATTATCACTTATAGAGGCTGTAATTGCACTTGCTGTATTAAATGAAGATTGGGTTACATAATTAATTTCAAATCTTCCTCTTTGAGAACCTGTAACAATACTAGTAAGAAGAGGTTCTAAACAATCTTCATATCCAATAGGAAAATTAATAGGATCAAAAGATCTATTAAAAAAATCTTCATTATCAAGAGAAGAACTAAAAGGTGGTATACTTAAAGGTTGTACAAAAGTACCACTTACATTACTACCAGAATCTGGTCCTGAAGTAAAGAATTGTTTTGCGTTTGGTGTTATTTTGAAACCAGTATTAGCCATAAATTACGTTATCTATAAAATATTTTCCTATTGCTACTGCTCTATTATCTAAATCATTTTGTGAATTAGATGAGCCTGTAGGTGACGCAAATAAATAATATACTCTATTTACATCATTTAAATTATTTAATGTTCTATTAAATATTTCTCCACTACCAATACCTGAAGGTAAAGCCATAGAGGCATTTTCATCTTCATGTATGATCATTACATACATAAGATCATTTTCCATTTTTTGTGATCCTGCATATATAGTATATTCTTTATGTGTATAAGGATCTAAATTAGTTCTTTGCCCAATAGGATCATCTTTATAAAAACTTTCACTAGTATAAGAATATACATTTAAAAAATTAATTTGATCTATATCTGCTGTTAATAACCAAATTTTATCTGATCTTTGAGAGAAGTAATGTGCATTTTCGCCTCCAAAATAACTAGCAGATACTGAACCACTCCAAATTGATCCACTTGTATATTCTATATTAGAACCAGAAACAGTATTTATTACATTACCAAATGCATAAGAATCTCTAAATAATAAATCATTTGGTCCTATAAAACTACCAGTATTACCATATAATGTATCTATAAATTCATTATTACGAGCTACAAAATTACTACCAGATCCATCTGCTATATTAGTTCCTCCACTTCCTGTAAGTGATAAATTTTCAGCACTACCTGTAAAATTATCTCTAATTGTTGATAATGGAATTTGTTTACTAAATTTAAAATTTATTGCCGTATTTTCTTCTTCTGTATTAATTTTAGAGGCTGTTAAATGTAATGAACCTATATTATAATCAGGACCAAAACTTAAAGATACATCTAAATTTTTATCAAAACTATCCATTCTACCACTACCAGTTATTATAGTAGAAGATGTTATATCACTTCTTAATACTAATGGTATTGCATTAGACATTGAAACTGAAGAACTACCTCCCATAAGTGAGTGGGATTGACAATAATAATATAGAATATCAGGGGCATCTGGTGGAATTGCAAATTCTAATAACCCTGTAGTACCAGGAGCACCAGAAGCACTTACGCCAGTAGTATATTCTGTTCCACCCCCATGTGTTCCATTTTGTGTTGTTGAAAATCTAAGAGGATGACCTGTATTAGTTGAATCTGATTGGGTAAAACTATAAGTTACATTTCTATTTAATTCTAAAGATGTTGTTAATCCACCATTAAGATAGAAACGGTTACCAGGGCCAGGATTATCTACTGTTACATAGTAAGCTTTTATTCCAGGATCTAAAGATCCACTAAATTCTCTTCTTAAATAAAAATCATTATTTGATCCTGAATATATATTAATAAGTAAAGTATCATTAGTATTCCATATGTAACTTCCTGTAGCACTTCCCGATGTTGCTAATTCAACAGGGGTTTCACTTCCTGAACTTATATGGACTGTTACCCATTCTGATCCTGTGGGTTCATAGGTATAAAAATTAAGGTTTCTTTGTGCTACACTACCTGTACTATCTTCTCCAAATGATCCACTTTCTTCCCAAACTCTTCCAAATATTTCTACTGATTGAATAGATGATGTACAATTTAGTTCATCTACTAATCTTATACTAGCTGATCCTGAGTTTAGTCCATCAGCATCTAGTATAAAACTACTACTTCCAGGACCTATACTAGCAGTGTATATAGAATTTTCAGTATTAATACTAGCAGAATAAAAACCACCAAAACCTCCTGTTACATTTGTCAGTATTAGTTCTGTATGTAAAGAACTACTATAAGAAATACTAGCAGTATATGTTATCTCTGTTGAAGATGTTACATCATAATTAAATGTATAATTACACCCATCATCATCGAATAAATTCAAAATATATGAACCCGTAGGTACATTTATGATATCTATTGAATTAGTTGAAAAAGTACCAGGTCCTGACCAACTCCAAGTTAATGGTTCTCTACCTCCTGTTAAAAAAGTATCTGAAGCTGTTAAGTTAAAATCTAAATCATCTAATATAATTGACCCACTATTGTTTTGTCCAAAACAAGTAGCGTGTGTTATTGTGTAACTAGCAGTTACAGGTTGAATTTTTCCAACAGATATTGTTGAAGAGCTAATACAATTATTAGCACCTTTTAAATATACTGTATATGAACCTTCTACTAAATTTGAAAATTCATTTGGTGTAGCTAAAGAATTAGAAAAAGAAGCACTTAAAGATGCAGATATTGTTCCATCTCCACTTGCACTTACTATAATACTCCCATCATTAGTATTACAGTTTGATACTTCATCTTGAAATATTGTACCACTTATTGGTGTAAAAGATGTATTAAGTGATGAAGTAATAATACTTCCTACACTATCTTTTATATGTAATATTTGAGACCTTGTTGGAGATAATGAGAGAGAAATTTCTGGTTGGAATAAATCATCTACATTATTATATGTTGTTTGATTATCAATAGACCAGCTATAAGGTGGTTGACCTCTATCTATAGAAAATGTTAGTGATGATGAGATATTATCTGGGTTTTGATAACAAGATTGTGTGAGTGAAAGAATATCAGATGATAATGGCTCTGATGTTATATTTAGGTTAACTGAAGCGGTATTGCTTAATAATCCTAAAGTATTAGTTGTTGTATATTGTACTTTATATTCTCCAGGTATTGTACTATTATAATTAGGTGTTATAACTATATCTCCACTTCCACTTAAAATAAAGTCTGGGAAATCAAATCCTGATACTGTAGATATGTCAACTGATGTTGTATCTATGGGTAAACAATCATCAAAATCTCCTTCTAATATATTTAGTATTTTTTCTTCTTGTGTATTAGTTATATTAATATAATTATTTCTTGCTACAGGGTTATCTTCTATAAAACATAAATAATCTTGATTAGTTATTACAGCTATACCATGGTTATAAAATATATTTCCAACAGGAACAACTAATCCATTATCAGGGCCGGCATATATAGCTATTGGATCTTTAAAATTTTCAGCATTATACGTTGCCTTTACACTTATATAATCAAATAAGTTTCCTTGTCCATCATCTGCAATGAAAAAGTTTGATCCAGATAGTTCAAAAGTATAGGGTTTTACACCTTCTCCATATATATCCTGTGGGACTGAAATTACTCTAATTTTAGCAGCATTTTCTAAAAAATAAATAGCACTACCATATAATGAGTTTCCTTCATTATCATACTTATAATCTATATTTTCGAAAAATGGAAATGACCTAAAATTAGGGAATGATCCTGATGACATAGAATTTTGTTCATAGTTGTCATATGAGGATGAATGCCAAAATTCATTAGTATTATCAGGATATAAAAAATCATCAGTATCTAAACCCTGATCTTGTGAGGATTTGGTTACATAATTTTGATAATATAAATGGCGTACTGATTCATATACTAGTCTCCTATAGTTCCCATCAGGAGTTACATTGTCATTTATAGAATCAAAACGTTGGTCTTGATTTATAGGAATATATTCTCCTATATATGTTTGGATGTTATTATCTAAATAAGATGATGAATCAAACTCATATTGCTTATTAGCAGTATAAGGTACTGATTTTATGTCAGCTGGATTTAGTTTCTTGTATGCAAAACTCATTCATTAAAAATCTAATTTTACTCTTACTAGAGCTTCTTTAGTGAAATCTTTAACTAATGGTTTTGATAATTTGGCTACAGATAATAACTCAGTAGCATCATTATATAAACCTACAGTCGTAATAAAAGTTTGGGGATTATTGATTAAACTTGAATATACAAATTCACCACTACCACTTATCATTGATGGGTTAGTTGTATAATTAAAGTCTGTGTTACTTACTCTAACAAATATATAATCAGAAGTTATTGTTTCTTCTGAGTTTAATGAAAATGTTTGGGCTAATTGAATTGATTCAAATAAAGCAGAATGATTAGCTACTTGTGCTACATCTGTTAAATCATCATTTACTACTAATCCTAAACCTCCAAAAGATCCTGATAAGGAAAGTGCTCTAGGATTTAAAATTATTAAACCTACATCTGGTAGATATTTGCCATATGATCCTGAAGGTGTGTAACCAGCGGTTGTACTAGAAGCTGAAAATGGTGTTGCTGTAGTTGCACTTCCATTTGTACCACTTACAATATCAAACACTCTACCAGCATCAGTAAATGATACTGTAGTTACATCTTTTGAATTATCTGTTAATTGTAAACGGGTTACTTCAGTTCCATCTGAACCAGATAGTACTAAGTTAAAAGTTCCTGGGAATAATTTTTCTTTATATCTTGCTCTTTCTACATTTAATACAAAAATATCTCTTGAGGATGAATTTCCTGTTCCAAAGTTAAAGTTTGTATTTTCATCTCCATTAACTAAAGTTCTAAATTGACCATAAGTTACTCTAGAAGGAGAACTTCCAGTTACTAAATTATTATATGGAGCAGAACCCGAACCATTTACTTCCCCATATGTAAGAGAAAATTGTACTTCTGCATCACTACGTAATGAACTTGTTTGATAAACATCTAAAAAGGTATTAAATGATGATGTTTGTGAAGAAGTAAAGAATTGAGTAAGTATAGGAGTTCCTCCTGACCATAAGGTAGAAGTTATTGAATCTGCACTTACAACGAAATCACTTGAATTTAAACTGACAAAGCTCATATTATGTAGTTACTTTAGTTATGTTAATTGGGATTGTTAATCTTGCTCCTGAATCTCTACCGGTAACTGTTAAGATAGTATTTAAAGTATTTGAAGTTCCAAATAATGTATTAACAGTTGTTGATGTTACATTAATTGTAGTTCCAATTACTGTTCTTGATACATTTGTTCCTACTGTTGAAGTAGAATTTAATGCAGCCGCATCGGTAGTGTTTACTCCTGTTCCTTGAAAAACAGATAGTACTCTTGAATCTCCTATTGTTGCTGTATATCCTGATGCTTCAAATGATGTATCAGCTCCTAGATAGTTAAGAGTTTGTGGAGTAATAGAAAGTGATGCTCCCTGTTTTAATGTTATTGTTGTATATCCTACTTCTAATGTAGGTAGCTTAGCAGTTCCTCTTGGTAATGTTAATAACTTATATTTCATTACTTGAGTTTCATCTGGAAATGCTTCAAGAATTGGCATGTTTTCAATAGCTTCTCCATAAAAAGCTGAGCCAGATGGGTGGAAAGGATTATATAAAGTATAATCTATTTCATCATCTGCTAATGAAAATTGTGTAATTCTAAATGAGCCATCATTTCGTGCTAATAGTTCACGCCCCTTTTTCGTTAAAATGGCATCAACTGTGACTGTATTATTATCTAAATATCCCATAGTGTTTTTTGATGTATATAAATATAGTAAATTTTAAGTTTTTATGTTATTAAGTTTTGTGCTTTTAATTCTTTTACAATATTACCTGCTTTATCTTGTAGGCTACTAGGTAAATCAGCAGGAAATATAATACCGGTTGAAGTTTGACCGGGTTGTTTTTCAAAATTAAGGACAATATTTGTTTCATCATTTATTTTTTTTAGTATGATAAATCTTTTAATTTGTTTAGCAGCTTCAGGATCATTTGGATCAAAATCTTCACAAGCCCTAGCTGGTATATCTTCATTAAATTCAATAGTTAAACGTCTTGTATTAGTTACTTCATCTCTAGGTATGACATTTACCCTTTTAACTTGTCTTTCAAATTCTATAGGAAATTCTCCACTCCCAGTACCTGCTTCTCCACCACTTTTATCTACAAATCTAAATAAATCACCTTCTTCTATTTCAAAACTTTCATCTATAATTCCATAGTAATCAGAACCACTCTCATAAATAGATGAAGTTTGTATAAAGCTATCATACCAAAAAGACATTGAAACAGACCCAGTTAAAATATTAAAAGAACCTGTATTGTTTCTTATAAAGAAAGAATTTCCTTCATTAGCATCTCCTCCATCAACTATACTACTAGTAAAAGATTCTAGAGGTAATGAGGGGTAATAATAAGTATATTCAGGGGATGAATAACGTATTGCACCATTATCTAGAGTTGTTGAAGCACTAACTATTTGTGGGTTTATAAAGCTAGTTTCAAAATAACCACCCATAGCTGATGATGCTTTGTCAAATAATGCCTCTACAGTATTAGTGTTTTTAGGCATAGTAACAGAGTTAGTTATATGGTAAGTAGCATTTAATAAGGCAAATGTTCCTAAATCAGTAGAAGAGGAAGCAATTGGTGATTGACCATTAAAGTCATTCCAAACAATAGTATCAAAGGATGCTGAGATGTTTTTGGGGATATTTATTTCTAAATCTACTTGGCCTTCTACATTAATTACTAAATCATTATCCCACCAAATACTATTTTGATCTACGGGTGCATTTCTAGTAAGTTTTATAGCTGGATACCCCCCTACTGATACATTATTGCTACCGCTTTGGATTTGAATTGTTCCTAGTGAAAATTCTTGTATTTGTAAATATTCTCCTCCTAAACTACCTGGTAGTGTTTTTAAATCACTATTATCTATATTAGATATAGAACCTGTAGTAAATTTATATATTAATGTTGAACTTCCTGTTGGATTTTGTAGGCTAGGTAGATATCTAAAACCACCAGCATATACAGATTTTAACCCATCTAAATATTTTTGATCTCCATGTAATTGGTTATTATCTAAAGATATATCTACTTGTTTATTAGAATTAAATATATTTTGTAAATCAAATATATTTTCATTTTTTCTAGTTAATTCTATAACATTAGACCTTCCATCAATTAAATATTTAATATATACATTAGATCTTTCTGGGAAGAAAGAACCTGTTTCTACTATTTCAGAAAAATATGCAAATTTAAGTGAATTTAAATCTATAGCTGCAGTTTGGCCATAAGATGAATCTCCTAAAGTATAAGTATTATAAAGTTGGGAAATATTTTTACTTCCCAAATAACGTGGGTTCACACTACGTAATAAAGTATAATTGCTATCTTGTACAGGAGCATCTAAAAATGGAGTATTTTGTTCTGTTATTTCTCCAAAAGACCTACTAGTAATAAATCCTATATTAACAGGGGTAATTATATTTGAAGAATAATCAATATCCATAAATTCAACAGATTTCCTAGCTTCTAATATATTATTTAATGTTGGGTTTAAAGGAATAAGTGAATAGGTTAGATAAGTATCTGTTGTTGTTTCTGTTTCAAAAAAACTTTTTTCTGTTACTACACTTGTAGTAGGTTGGGTATAAACTGTTAATTCACTACCACTATATTCTCCTGTAAATGTTTCACTTCTATCAGTATGATTAAAAGTTACAAATGATGCTGTTAATCTATTTCCAGATCCTGAATCTATTCTTACATTTTCAGTCCAATTTGTATTTAGGTTTTCATTAAATGCATTTGAACCAGTAATACTTGGAATAAAAATTGACCCACTATGATCTATATATGTAAAACTAGGTTCAAACTTTTGTGTTTTATTTCTTTCTAAAATGGTAGGTTTAATTACTAAACCTGTATTTAGTAAAGTTTTAGCTGGGACAAAATCCTTTAGCATTTTAAATAAAGAATTATCATAATATGATAATAATTTTATTATGTCTTTATAATTTGTTTTTTTAAAATATTTTTTAAAATAAAAATCTCTTAATTCATTTAATCTTGGGTATGATCCTGAAGGTGATAGTTTTGGATCCCCAATATATTCATCTATATCAAAGAAACCTAATTGGTTTATAATATCATTATCTATACTATTTTGTGGTGAAATAGATATTTCTGCTATATCTAAATCAGAAGTATAACTATTATATAAGGGTCTTTGAGCAGATACATAAGGGGATAATGTTGAACCTGATATAATTTCATTATCTAATGTTTTGATTTTTATATCATTAACTGTAAATGCCCCAATATCAGGACCTTGAATAGCATCAGTATGACTTTCAGATATAAAGCTATTAGTAGTAAAATTAGTTATAATACCATAATTTACAGTTGAAGATCCCGTACCTAAGAATGACCCTGTTGGGGCAAATGACCCAGTAACCATAGGGTGTTGTGATGTAATTTGGTTATTTCCATTTGAACCTGATGTTTGGTCATATGTTCCTAAAGGTAATCTATAAACTAAATTATAGTATGAAGATGTTAAATCATTATCAGTATAAGAGGTTGGGTTTAAAACGTGTTGATCAAAAGTAGATTGAGATAAATTAGTTATCCAATATCTAAATTCATTAAATCTACCATCAAATGTAACTCCATTAGGGCTAAGGGTGTTATTACTACCAGTACCTCCTAAATAACCTAATAAATGGTTATTATTTTCTGTAAATGAATATTTACTCCATGCTTCATTATAAGATGAAGATGTTGAACCAGATATAAAAATGCTTGATGATCCCCAATATTCTATATATTCATTATGATTATCAAATTTTCCAGATTTAACAATTAATTCATAATTATTATCTGATCCAGATTGGTTTAAATTTTGTGATCCTGTTTCTCTGCTTAATTTTAAATTCCAATAACTTCCTGTAAAAAAAGGCATCCATATTCTTGAAGAAGTTACATATCCTTGAGATCCGGATAATATTAATCTTAATTCACCATAATGGTCATAAGCTCCACTTGATGTAGCAATTGATTCTGAGGGGTAAAATAACTGTAACCCAAACTGTGTAGCACTCCCTGTATTTATTTGAAATAGAGATTGTGTGTAATGTGATGCTGAAGGTATTCCAGATGGTTTAAATCTAAATTCTATAGTATCTGGGACTTGGTCTTCGGCTAAAACTCCATTCCACCATCCTTCAATATTATTCCAATCGGCATCTACATCTTCCCAATTTTCACCTACCATTGGCATTAGAGATGGTAACCAAGGAACTTCAACTATACTAGAAGTATGAGTATCTAATGAATAATTAAAATTATCATAATGTTGAGTAACTTGTCTAACATTCTTTTGATTACCTCCATATTCTTTTATTCTTAAAATTGTATCTGATATACCAAAGCAGTTTAAAAGTGCTCTTAATCCTTGATGGGTTCCTTTACTTTTTAAAAGATAAGGTAAATTATGATAAATTCTTTTATATACTTCTTTATTAATACTATCATATGTAGTAAGATCATTAGAAGCAGAAATATAATTTTCTATTCTATATGACCCCGTACTTGGGACTAGTGATCCCGATGGGGTTATTCCTAATAATGTAGTATAAATATCTTGATCTGTTCTATTGGAAGTGTATAATTTAATTCCTAATGAACGTAAAGTATCAGCTACTAGATCTTTTGAAATACCATAATCAACTCTATTATCAGCATCATTTATATCAGTAATAGCTCTAGTATAGGTCCAAATTAAATCGAAATGTTGGCCTAACATTGATACTAATAATCCTAGATTTTGGTTTTGAGCATCTTCCTGAACATATGATGGTAATGTATTCCAAGTAAAGCTTTGGTTATTAATATCATATAATGAAGAAGATAATATTTGTCCTCCATAATATTCATTATCTTCAGTAATAGATCCATACCATAAAGAAGATGAATCAGTTGTTACTCCGTAATTATTATAAGGTGCAGATGTGTTTGACTTAGGCCAAGCTTTACTTCCAGATTCAAAATATAGATAATATTCATACCCATCAAATTGTTCTATTAGTACATTAATATTTTCTTGCAATGTAGCTTCAGATGCTGATATAGCTAATTGGTCGGTCATTGAATCTAACCCTTTTAAAGTATTAATATCACTTTGGTATTGTTGAATTTGGGTTAACTTATATTTAAAATTAGATAATCTATCAAAAGCTGAACCAAAATGAACAAAATTATTATAATCTGTATAGTCTACATTTATTGTTACTCCGTTTGCTTCTAGTATAGATTGAGCTTGTTGATATGAAGATGTTAATATTGTTCCTAATAATTCTCCAGAGTTAAAATATTTTGTTGTTGAATTTGTTTTATTATTTAATTCTATACTAGTATTGGGTCCTCTTAAAAATTCTACTTGTTCTATTTCTTCAGCTGTAAATTGGATATTAACTTGAAATGAAATAGGATCAGATATTTCTTCTACTACCCATAATGTATCTTTTAAATCATACTCCGCAGGTAAAGGTTCATATAGTTTTATAAATATACCCGGCTGTGCTGTGCCTTCAGTATCTAATAAAGTATTTACAGCAATTAAAGTATTATTATCTCCAAAATTTAAAAGTAAATCAGAGTAAAAACTTTTTCCATTTTTAGAAGTTACATAATTAAAATAAGATGTACCTACAGCATTATAAGATAAATCATTAGTAGTAATTTTTATCTCTGTTCTATCTGAAGATATTTCTTTTATAAAATATTTACTATCATTTGATGATAAAAATACTGGTCTATAAAAATTATATAAAACATTATATTCTCCTATACTATATCCTGAATTATTTAAGTCTTGGTCAGGATTAATGTAAAGAGTATTATATAGTGAGCTGGAAGGGTTTGTTACTTGAGTGCTATAATTTGCATAATCATAGCTTGAAGATAAAAGGTTATTAGTAGAATCAAATATATGATATTCAATTACATCTTGTTCTGATCCAAACTCTCTATTTAATTCAAATTCATTTAATAGGTTTATATCCTGTGATGAATAAACTTGAGTTTCTAGAGAGCTAGCTGAAACACTAGAAATACTTACTTCTTTTGCCATTATATACTAGTACTTATGTTAATTATCTCCTGTTGAGCTGATAATAGTTGTGCTCTTAATTCGTTTATTTCTTCTAATAATGCTTGTATTTGCTCAGATTGACCTGTTACACCTATATAAGCAGCACTTCTTTTAATTAATTCATCATGTGAACCATTCCCTTTTTGGGGAATTTCAAAAAATAGCCTATTGTATTCAACAAAAAATTCCGCTATAGTTATTGGTTCTTCAATTGTTAAAACCTCTTCAGGTTTTACTAATTGTTTAAATTCAATATCAACAACTTTTGGATAAGATACTTTTCCAAATACTTGTTTATTAAGTTTTATTTCTTGTTTTCCCATTATCTAACTACTTTAAAGTAATTATCTTTATTTTCAATTATTAGAGTTTCATCCCCAACTATAGTTTTTACCATTAATTGATAATATCTTTCAGGTTCTAAACCATCCATATAAACTTTAAAATAGTTACCATTACCATCAGCACTTATTTTAGTATATGAAGTATCAAAATCTACTACCATCTCATTTGTTTTTATATCTTTTAAACCCCAATATGAAGATGTAGGTAATGCTTTAGCATTTAAATATACTGATGATGTTTGGAATGCTCTTGTTGGGAATTTATCTCTTGCTTTTATTCTAAAATCATAAATAGCTGTATCTTCGAATTCTTCTTTAACATTTGTAAATGAAACAATAAAATCACTTGAAGTTACTGCAGTTAAATCTGTAAGTGCATAAGATGAATCATCCCATCTAAATTCTAATTCAGGTGGATAAATTGTGTGTGTATCCATAGAAAAATAATTTGTTTCAACAAATGATGATGAAAATTCTATACTACTAGTGTGTTTAAGAATAAGACCATCATTAGGTATTGAACTACTATTCCATAGTTTAACCATATTAGTAACATCCATTGAAATGTCTTTATTACTTGTATATAAAAAGGTTTGAGAAGAACCAGATTTATCTGAATAGAAGTCCCCTCCGGCTGTTGTCCAAGCCATTGAGCCCGATTCTTCTCTCCACCCCCATGAACATCCATTATCAGTTTTTGGTACATCACTTGCTTTTCCAGTACCCATATTCCATGATCCTGAAATAGCATAAGCCTCTAATATATAGTTTAAGGGTGCATTTTCAGCATTAGCAAGATATAAATTAAATTTACTTTGGAATGCACTACCACTTATTGTGTTATTAATTACATTGTTTATATCCGCTGTTTTAAATTGAATTAACGCACGTGTAACGGCAGGTAAATCACCTTGAGCTGATGATAATACATTTATTCCATTATAATTTGAAACCTCTAATATTTCATCTCTACCTGTATTTTGAGCAGGGTATTGAGATAAAATAAAAGTATCTTTTTCGGGAAATATTTTATATACTGCCATTTTTTATTAGTTTGTTACTACTCTTCCCTGAATATCATTATTAGGGTATTTTATTTCAAAAATTGATGGATCTAAAGATGGGTATAATATTTCATTTATAGTAGCACCTTTAATATCATATGCTAATTTTGAGTATCCTTCTGATTCTCCTACTTTATTTATAAATTCTACTCTTTTAACTGTTTGTACTCCTTCAATATTATCAATTATATTTCTAACATTATTAATTAAAATAGGTTGATTTATTTGCCATTTATCTATATCAAAGTAATTTATTAAAGCATTAACACAAGCATTTAATACTGTTTGTGTATTATATTCTGGGAGTAATATTACGTCAAAATTTAATCCTATATTAATAATAAAAGCATCTTTTATTCTAATAGCATCTGTTAGCATTCTATATTCACTTAAAAAGGTTATAAGGTTTTGTTTCAAAGCAGGATCTGCTTTTGTTAAATCATTAATACTATTTTGAGACAAAATATATAAAGCTAAAGCATTAGTATCATACCTTTCTTCTTGGCTATTATCACTTATAAGACTATCTTGTGTTACATATACTTTAGAAATTTTACCATACTTTGAGGGTAATGATAAAGATCTAATAGCATAGTCATCTTTTGTTACAGTTCTTAGTTGAGTTGGGTATTGAGCTATAGATTTTCTTCTTAAATCTTCATTTGTATCTCCATCCCCTCCTCCAACACCTGCTGTTGGATTTGAAAAAGCTAAAGAACCACTAACTGTTGTTTGTAAAGTATTATCTAAACCTGATCCAAAAAAACTAACTGAACCAGACGATAGTATTGTTAAAGATTGTACTGAGACATTTGATTCGGCTCCACCACCTATTAAATATTCTACTGTTAAGGTAGTATTTGAAGGTGATAAACCATAAGTTTTAGTATAAGTAAAATTAGCAGGGTCCCAAGCTGTCGTTAATTTGTCTGTCCCATATGGTAATCCTAATCCAATATTGTCTGAATTGGGTGTTATTATCTCATCAGGGTTTGATGATACACCGGGGCCAAATTGAATTTCGAGGGTATTGTCTGATTTAAATCTTTTTACCCATCTACGAGGCACCTTTTTAGTTTTAAGTAAATAAGGTGTAGTATCGTCATATTGTGCTAATGTAGGATCATTTGAAGCTATATTAGTTACAGGATCAAAAATTGTTTCTTGTGCTAAATAAGGTACTTCATACCATCTATTACCATCACTATCTGTAATTTTTACTATTTCTATTATATTTGTATCTTGTATTTGTATAGTTGAAAATTTTGAAGGTGTAGTAAATGGAAATGTTGCTGATTTTAAAGTACCAGCAGATGCTTTAGCTGTTTTTTTAAGTAAATAAAAATTAGGGTTATTTGAACTATCTACAGAATAAACAGATACTGTTGTTGGGTCAAAACTTCCTGATGATGTAAAGTTAACTTGATCTTCTACATAAAAGAAAACATTGCTATCATTAGATGATTGAATTTGGGCACCATTTGCCAAAATCATAGCATAATTATAGTCTGGTCTTACCCTCCCAGTTTCTGTTGAGGCTGGTAGTAATTGAAATATATCTACATCAGTTGTTGCTGCTGTAGTTATTTGTGGAAAGTATCCATGTGTATAAGCTAAAGATAATAAATTATCTCTTTGTTTAGCAAATTCTAAAAAATTTTCTTGTATTTGATTATCACCATAAAATGATAAAACATCACCTACATAAGCAGCCATTTCAATCAACATCAACCCAGCAGATGTGTCTGAGAAGTCATTGTAAGTTTCAGGGTAATATATTTGAGCAAATTCAAGTAATTTTTGCTTGAACCCGTCAAAATCTTTATTTAAATATTGTATTTGTTTACTCTCAGCCATTGTTAAGGTTTATTTGAAGTTCATCTTCAATATTAGTATTAATAATAGAATAGTTTAAGTAGATAATAAAAGTATGACTATCAGGTTGAAGTGTTACTTCTAATTCTTTTATATCAACTGTGGGGAAATAAGTGTCTACTCCACCTCTAATTAAATTATCAATTTGATCAATTATATCATCTGTTATTGGTTGAAACAATAATTCTTTTACTCCTGAACCAAAACTTGGGTTAAATACCCTTTCTCTTTTACCTGTTAGGATAAAATTTAGTAGATTAGATTTTATTGTATCTTTAGTTGTAAATGTAGTATTAATTCCAGTTGGTCCATCAAATGGAACAGTTATACCAATACCTGTACTAGGTTTAGTATCTAAAAGATCTACATTTCTAA
>Ga0209535_1001189_pt1 | contig 17903 bp, 21 predicted proteins | sample LinPmetageLP28_FD_184041 | JGI IMG/M metagenome (GOLD analysis project Ga0209535, IMG submission 184041) | Marine viral communities from the Pacific Ocean - LP-28 (SPAdes) (version 2) | ecosystem: Environmental > Aquatic > Marine > Oceanic | place: Pacific Ocean | collected 2009-08-22 | reverse complement strand
GTATTTTGTGGCTTGTTGCTTTTTTTCTTTTTGTATTCTTCTTACAAATGCAAAATAAATTATTTGTGTATAATATGCAAATGGGTTTGAAGACTTAGCAGGATCAAACTTTTCTACAGCAACTAAACAATTTTCTATCCCATCAGATATCATGTCATCACGGTAAGTATAATTTATAAAATTTGCTTTATATGAAAGATGAGTGGCTATCTTCAAAAAGCATTCCCCAAGATAATTTGATACCATTGGTTTAGGAATATCCTTTTCTTTTGCTGTAGTAACCTTTTTTTTATAACTATTTAATTCTTCTAAAAATTTTTTATTGTCCACATAATGAGTACTCTTAGGATTACTAATGGATAATTTTTTTGGGTCTTTCTGTTCCTTCTGTGCCTTCTCCATAACTATCATCTTCACTTTCTAATATTTTTTTTTCTTCTTCCTGGTCCATAAATTCTATTTCAACAGCGTCTTTTATGTACTCTTTATATTGTAACACAGCATCATCATGTAAATCAACTACTGCTATTATAGAAGATGTAGGCATATTTACCTGAGTTGTATTAGCCATTTTAATCCAAGGCTGCATTGTATAATGCTCCATAATTTGATAACCATGAGTAACTTTCATTGCTCTTATTTCAATAGGATCAAATATTTCAATATATTTTTTATTTTTAAAATCACTAAAATCATCATTTGAAGATACAACAAGGCTTTCACCATTAATTAATTTTAAATATTTTATTTCTATGTTATCTTTATTCATAGATTAACCTCAACTGTATTGTAATCAAAATCTTCATCTGCATAAATTTTTATTCTTTCTATCATGTGCATTAAAGTGTAATTTCTTTTTGATTTCCAACTTAAATCATCTCCTATGTCAAATAATTTACATTTTGTTTTATTGTCTCCAATTCTTAAACCTCTACCAATTGATTGAAGATTTCTTATTCTCGATTTAGAAGGTGAAGCAAATATTATATTATGTAAGTTTTTTATATTTATTCCTGTAGAGAAAGTTCCAAATGAAGCAATAATTATTGCATTGTTTTCTCCTTCTGTTATTTTTCTTGCATTTTCTCTTTGTTGTGTTTCAGTACCGCCATATATAAAAAATATTTTTCTATTTACGGCTTTTTGTAATATGATATCATACAATGACTTACCATGCTTTTCAACATACTGGAATAATACTAAAGAGTTACCTTTTTGATCTAAAGATAAATTTCTAATAAATTTATTTCTTGGATAATGTTGAACTAAAAAATCCATTTCTTCTTGGTAAGTATTATTTTTATTATCTTTCTTTAACTCATCTGAATACTTTAAAACAATAGCATGAATCTTTAAATCAGCAAGTTGTTTTGATTCAATTAATTGTTTTGTAGTTGTGGTTTTAAATACTTGACCAAATAGACCTTCTAAAACTAATTTATGAGTTTTTGTCCCATCAAGTGTTCCTGTAGTTCCTATACGATATGGTGTTGTTATACATTTGTGCATTATTGAAGTTAATGATTTTGCTTTGAATAAATGACATTCATCTCCATATATGACTTTAAAATCTTTAAAAAAGTTTCTTGGAAGTTTATATAATGATTGCCATGTAGATATTGTAACTGGCATATCATTTGTCTTATCGACAGTTCCATATATTCTATAACAATTATATGATGATTTCCAACCATTATTAGATGAATAGTCTTGAAAATCTGAATACAGTTGTTCTACTAATGATGTAGTTGGAACTATGATTACTTGTTTTCTTCCAAACTGCTCATGCCATCTCAATAAAACATAAATGATCAAAGATTTGCCAGATCCTGTTGGTGATAATAATAGTCTTCTTCCTTGATTAATACCATTGTAAATAGCATTAAATTGGTAGTCTCTCACTTCAATAGGCTTGCCAGATGAAGTTAGTTTAAGTTGCTCTATGAATTGACTTAGATTTTCTTTTGAAACATTATCTAGTGTACTTACAAATTCCGAATCATCAACTGTATAATTATTCTCTTTAGCAAAATATTCTACATATGGTTTTAAACCTACATATATTTCTTGTGTAAATAATGAGAAAAGATGTACCTGTCCATCCCATACTTTGTTTCTATACATTGGATGAAATTTAGCACCTGGTACCTCAAATGAAAAATGTGAATGCAATTCTTGTGCTATGGATGGATCACATTTAACTTTTATGTATACTTCATTTTTTTTTGTTATCGAGATGTCTGTCATAAAATCTTGTTACTGCTTTGCCTTCAAAATTAACATAAGAAACTTGGTAATTATTCGAAGATTGTTTTTCTTCTTTGTCTGCAGGTTTAATAAAATTTTTATCAGAATGCGCCATTTGTAAATTTATTCCATTCTATTGCTGATTTAATATCCCAAGTTCTTGAATTTATGGATCTTAGAATTTGTTCTAATGTAAACATAACTGTTTTATAATATTCAATTTTATCAGTTAAAGTATTTAAATCTTCATCACAAGTAAGAAATTCATCCATTTCATTTTTCAATGGTTTATTACCCATGTATTGAGATATATTAAGTTTATTAAGATCAGATTCAGTAAGCTCACCACGATAATAACGATACTTTAATCGTCTCATATTATTGTAGTCACTTTCGGCTTTACGCTGCTGTAATTTAATATTAGATAAAACCGTTAGGTACTTAGCATGAAGATTAGGTGTTCTAACTGCTTCATTGCCAAGCTCTAACTGATTTATCTTGGAGTCATTTTTCCATTGTTCTTGTATATCACTAAGTTTCATATCTATAGAGTTTCTAAATCTATAGTCTCCGGTTTTTCTTTTTCTTTATCAACTGTTACACTTCTTGTTGAAGGAGGAGCTGTTTCTCCAGGTTGATTGAAACTTATTATCATTTCAGGATTACCTTGGAAACAGAACGAACCATAATGATTCAATGAAATAGATGGATCTAACCAAATATCACCGCCCATTTTTTGCCATCTACGACAGAATGTATAATCTTCAGAAAGATATCTTTTATCAACTGGATCAATCATTGTATCAAATAATGCATAAAAATTATCTTTAAGATCTACACCACCCATTTGTACATCATTATTGTATTTGATCTCTGGGTATTCTTTTATTAATTTTAAAATAGCTTCACGTTTAATCATCATAAACCCAGTACCTGCATCATGTAGTTTAATCAATCCATTTTCAACACCAACTTGTTTTTTATGTTTATCTATAAACTGAAAATTTATAGCATAGTCAGAACCTAATGCACCAATTTGTCCAGGGGAATGATTTTGTGAAGGATCTAAAAGTATAGCTTCTTTAATGTGTGACCAATTTACACCTTTTTTAGGATATGCACCAACTGCAACATCTTTATCATGCATCCATAATTTTAGTATATCATCTACTTGGAATTCAATATCAGCATCTACAAACATAAGATGAGTATAATCTGAATTTAAGAAGTATGCTAGTAATACATTTCTTGCTCTTGTTACTAAAGACTCATTTGCTATTGTTCCAAACGCCAAAGGAATTTTATGACCATTCATAAATGTCATAAGTTTTATTACTGATCTAAAGTAAGGTTCTGTTAAAGCTCCACCATAACAAGGTGTAGCAATAAAGAATTTGCTTTGACGAATTTTGTTTAAGTCCAGTTGAACTTTCTTTTTTTCCATAATAACTCCATAAATTAAATTTATAATGCTTCGATTTCAAATGTCCTATATTTAAATGTTGCAATGCCTATAAAATATTCAACAGTTGAACTTGTTATATCAAAATCTAATGCTTCTACTGCTATAGGAAACAAATCCTTAAAAAAAACATTTGTTTTAGGATTATTAGCTGAATCTAATATAGTTAATGTTCCATCAGAATACGCTGCTGGTTCACTGTTACCCATTGTTGTTGTCATAAATGGAAACCTATTCAATCTATCGCCAACAAAACTTTTGTATTGTGAATAATCATTTGGAAATCCTAAAGCAATTAACCATTCTAATAATTCTATATAGTTTACCATATTCTCACTAATAAGAAAACGGATAGTAAACTCTGAAAAGTTAAGTTTATCACCAATTCTAGGAAGGTCAACAAAAGGTGTAGGTTGCACAGCAAAACCATTTTGAACTGATGGAAGATTAGCTGATTGACAAGTATATGCTACGTGTGGAAGGTCTTTTATAACAAACTTAAAGGCATTAGGTCGTAAATAGTTATAAACAGAACCTTTATTTACTGTATTTACATCTGATATTATATTTGATTTATTTATTGTATAAGCCATGATATATTTATACAAAAAAAAGGGCCCTTAAAAAAGAGCCCTTTGAAGTAAAACAATCTTAATTTTTACATTAAGTTAGTGACTTTTGAAAGTCTGTAGTACTGGTTACGATCTGCTGTAAATGTGTCACCATCAACTGTACCATTAGCTTGAACCACATATGGATTAGCAATCATACCGTAACGAGTCTTAAAGCCAATCTTAGGCTGGAAGCTCTGTGGATCAACTGCACGAACCATTTGTAGAGGAACGTATGGGCAGTAGAATATACCAGCATCATATGGAGATGTTCCACGATAACCAGCTAAGTAAAATTGATTAGCAGTACTTAAATTAGCTGAATATGGATCAATATAAACTTTTAGTTTACCATTAATTACACCAGCAAATGTATTACCTGTGTCATCAACATTCAAGTTAGGCTGAAGTGCTGGAGCGTAATCAAGTACACCTGCCATTGCAAGAGCAGAAGCTACATCAGAAGAGCAGAGTACAAAATTACCTTTTCCTCTACGAGTATCTTGACCAATATTATTACAGTCTCTTTCTATGTTATATAAAAGACCCTTAAATCTTTCAACAGACCAACGACCGTTTGAATCTACGTCTAGGTTAAATGTTCCTGGAACTGCTGTAGCTGGAGAACCTGCTTTAGCAACAAGATAAATTCTTCTAACAACTTCGCGGTTAATTTCAAACATAATTTCTTGTGAAAGAATATTTGAAAGCTCTGTCTCAGCATCAAGACCATGAACTGCTTTTAAGTCTTGAGCAAGTTCTAATGTGTACTCAGCTTTTAGAGCTCTTGTCTTAGCTGTTACAGTTGTCTTGTCAATACTAAATGACATTTGACCAAAAGAATTATCATCAGCATCACCTAAAGCCTCACCTAACGCTGCAGTCATACCTGGAACTGTATTATAACCAGCGTCTACTGGATTATTACCAACTTGACCTGTACCCACAGTGGCAGCGTTTCCTGCTTTCTGGAATGCAGAAGCTGAGAAACCTGTATTAGCTTCGTTAAATAATGCTTCTGTAGTAGCACCCTCTGTACGGTTGTTGCCGTATAAAGATCTCATTGCAAAAATAAGACCAGTAGGACCTGTCATAGGCTGTACACCAGCAATATCATATGCAATAAGATTAGGCATAGCCCTACGGACTAGACCAATTAATATTGGATCATATCTATCAATACCATCTGTTGATACAGAGTTATTAGCTGGGGCAGCTTCAGTTAACATTGCTTTTTCTTCCATGAGAGCCTTTTCTTGATTCTCTAAAAGAACAGCAGTAACTTGCTTACGATAGTTTTCCTCAATCTTTGGAAGATCTGGGTGATCCAAAACTGGATTCCATTTCTTCATTGAATTTTCGGATAAATACATTTTTTACTCCTTATGTTAAAATGTTTATTGGTTATTACTTCTTCATTCTCGAAATTGTATTTACATATTTTGAAATCGAAGATGACAAATCAATCTCTGGTTCTTGTGTTTGACTTTCTTCGACTAATGTTTGTTCTGGCGATTGAATTTTATCTTTTGGAAAATAGTTTTCTTTTATTACTTTAACTTTTTCAGTGAATGATTCTTCACTTTCAAATTCAACACCTTCAACTAATTTATTAAGTTTTTCTTTTTCTGTTTCGGCAAGTCCGTCTGTAACTGTTTCAAAAACTGACGACTTTTTAAACTCTAAAAGTTCATTAGCTAGTGACACATTATCACTAACTGTCTCATCTAACTCAGCTGTTAATGATTCCACTTTATTAGTCAAATCATCTAACACGTCTAGTTTGTCCTCTGGAACTTCAATATAAGATTCTTTAAATAGTGATTTAAGACCTGTCATGAATTCTTCTGTTATTTCATTTCTTAAACCATTTTCAACAGCTAATTTATTTTCTTCCATCCATTGCTCTACAATGTAATTCATATAGCTGTCTACTTTTTCAACCAACGCTTCTTTATATTCAACTAATTCAACAGAATTGTTTTCTTCAATTTGACTAACAATTTTTTCCATTTCATTATTTACTCTAGCTATAACAGCTGCTTCAAAAATAGAAGTTGCTTTTTGTTTGAATTCTTCTGAAAGATCTTCTCCAAAAATACTATCTAATTCTTCAGTAATGTCTACTTCTAAAATTTGTTCATCTTCACTTTTTTCTACTTCTTCGCTAGCTGATACTGTCATTGAAGATACTCCTGATTTTGATGTCACACCTGGTATTGTTGATGTTTTTGCATCACCCTTCATTTTAATAGAAGAAGGGTTCTTTGCATAAATTACTTTTGCAGCTGCTTTTGCGCCTGGATTTTTTTGATCTTCTTGAGACACGTCAACTGTAGGTTTAGGTGAATTACCTAAGTTTGGTAATATACTTGTATCGCCAGCATTAGCAGCTTTACCTGCCTTTGAAGAATCTTTTTTCATTTGAGATGATGTTTTTTGACCAACATCTCCCACACTAACTGATGAAAGATCATCTGGCTTTTTCATACTATTATCAGCTTCAGATAACATCTCTTTATCTTCAGTGTTGCCTTGTAGCAATTGTTTAATTTTAGATTCGACTGACATTCTTTGTCTCCTGATTATGTGTTCTTATTTTATTTATAAAAAAATGTTACTTGATAGAATTTAATAATTTTTTAAATACATGTAATTTAGCTTCTCGAAGTTGTCTTTTAGATGCTTTTCTTATAGTTTTTTGAGCTTCTTCCACTTGTCTTGGTTCCCATATGCCATTATTTAAAAACCATTCAGCATTCTCCATAATACCTCTTACAAATGCATTAGGAGCAGAAGGATCTGAAACAATATCAACAGTAGATAATTGAAAATCATCTTGAACTTCATTAATACCATCTTTTTCTTTTAGTGAACCCACTCCTCTTGAGGATACACCTAAACGTACACCTTCGGTAATAAAATTTTCTGCAATTTTTCCCATAGGAGTACTTAAAATTTTTGCTTTACCATATACATCACCATCTTCATTTACTTTTAAATTAGTAATAAGATGAGACACTTTATCTAAATTAACTGTTGGAGTTGGTGGATGTCCTAATTCTCCAAGAGATCTTTTTTCATCAATAAGTTCTTGATACCTACCAACTTCTTTTTCCATAATACCGCGAGGATAAATTCTACCATTTTTATTTGGTTCATCATACCCCATGAATTTACCTTCAATGTAATAACTTTTTTTACCGTTATTAGTTTCTTCAAGGTATTTGATTTCTGAATCTATATTTACTTCAGTTATTAGTTTCATTAGAAGTCTCCTCTTTGTCTTGCTTCTAATTGTTGTAAATTTGGATCAACAAATGCATCTCCTTTACTAACACTTAAAGTAACAAATCCTTCAGAACTTCCAAATGTTACTAATATATTTCCTGCTTTTTCTAGTGGGATATTATATCCGTCAAAATCAAGTTTACCTTGACCTTGTGTAAGTATAAGAGCATTAGCTCTATCAGCATTTGAATTATATCTTTCAATAGTGACATCACCATTAATTGAATATGTAACACCATCAATAGCTAAACCTTCTTTTGTTGAGTCAAATGTTTGAGAAGCATGTAGGTTAGCATGTTTATGAATTAAATTACTTGTTCCACCAAAACAATTAGCAAAAAGATTTCCATTAGTGGCTGTTGAAGATAAACAATGAATTACTGCCCTTCTCTTTTGTAACATTAAAATGTTAGCATCACCTCCTGATACAACACTGCCTCTATCTGCACTTGACATATTTAACCTCTAGCTTTCTTAATTTTTTTTAATAATTTAAAATCATGTGCATCTACTTTGCCATTTTTATTAGCATCTAATTTGTGTTGATCGCCAGTAAGTTCTTCATCTACACCACTTAAATCATCTACTTTATCTACGTCTTTAATATTTTTCTTAGCTTGAGCCATTCTTTTTTTACTTTTTACATCATGACCCATTTCGTGATTGTCTTCTTCAACTTTTTTCTTTTTCTTCATCATATGACCATGATGACGTTCATGCATAATTTCTACATCTTCAGTAAAGACAGTTTCATTGCCGTGATCGAATTTAACTGTGTACCAAGAAATATGTCCATTCTCATCAGGTACTTCATGTTCCCCTTCAAGAACTAATCCTTCTCCAAACACATCATGATAGACATGTTTAGCGCACCAATGCTCAACATATACTTCTGTTGTTTCTTCTTCCATAGCATTTTTTGTAGCTGTAGCATACATTACTTCTTTAGCTTTATTGCCATACTCTTGTCTAAATTGATTAAAGTTCTTTTTCATACCTTTTACTATATCCTCTTTTTTTTTAACTTGAGCCTTGGTCATCTTGTTGTGATTGGCCATCTTCAGATCCTTGGTTAAAAATATGACTTGCTATATTTCGTTTGTGGTCATCCATAGCTTGCGTAATCTTTAAAGATAATGAGTTCTCAAAATCTTCTTTTGCGACTGAATTATTACCATCTATAACATTAGTTACAAAATTATCGACGTAATTTGGTTGAACTTCTTGTTCAACTTCTTGTTCTAACTCAGGCTCTGCTGTTTCTAATTCTGACATAATAATTCCTTTTCATTTATTTATAAGATTTTACTACTCTTCTTGTTGTTGAGGAGGAGGATTTTCTTGTATATCAACATCTATTTCTTCTATTTCTTCATCATTTAACCTAAGAATATTTTTTTTAATGTAATTATCAGAATAAAATCTACCAACAAATGGTTGCATCTGTGTTAGTAAATCAATTCTATTTCTCATATTTTCTGCTTCTTTCATTTCCTGAAAATATTGATCTTGTGCATAAGAAAAACTTATATTTTCTTTTAGATCATCAAAATCAGAATCTGTTACAATATTTTTAAGTAGAAGTTGAGTCCTTAAAAGATCAGTAAATAAATGATTAAACTTTTTTCTTAATCTGTTTATAAATTTAATAAACTTAATTTCTTCGTGTGTGATTTCTGCTTGGCGGCCAAAGTTAAATCCAGATGATTGTTGAAATCTAGATACTGGAATATTTAAAGATTGATAAACTTTATTTTGAAAATATTCAATGTCAGCTATTTCGCCAAGATTTGAACCGCCTGGCAAAGTTGTTATTTCAGTTCCTCTTCCACCTTCTCTTCTTGGTAACCAAAAGTCTTCTAACATTGTCATGAACTTTCGATCATCTTTAACATCACCAGTGGCAGAATCATAAACTACTTTATTACGATATCTTGCCATGATATCTCTCATATACTGTTCTGCTTTTAACTTAGGAAGATTACCAACATCAATGTAAAATATTCTTCTTTCTGGAGCTCTAGCTATCCTATAGATAACTAACGAATCAGTCATCATTTTTAATTGATTAACGGGTTTTATAGCTTTATGAAGGTAACCAATTACTAAACTTCTCTGAAGATCCATTATACCTGATGGACAATACGCAATAGTATCTACTGCAATTTTTATACCTGCTTGTTGATCACTTGTGGGAGGAATGCCTGGACTATAAGATAGACCTTTCTCATTATAAACAAAATACTCCTCAATTTTTTCTACAAGATCTACACCACTTACATCTTTTTTCTTTTTTATTTGTCTTACTTTTTTTATTTTTCTAGGATCAATATATCTTAATTCTTGTATACCATTAGTAGTATTTTGTTTATCGATTAATTTTTGATAATATATTTTTCCATCTACATACCATCTTCTGAAGATGTCATGTGCTTTGTCATTAAAATCAAGAAGTTTTTTTATTTTATCAAATTCAAAAGTTATAGTTTTCTTTAAACTTTCTGATAAACCTGTATTATCTAAATTAATTTTAACTGGATCTTCATTATCTACTGCTGAAATTGCTTCAGAAATAATTTCTTCTATAGCATTATCACAATCTGGATAACCTGCTATTTCTCTATATCTTGAAATTAAGTCAGCTTCACTTCTTGTTGACGCGTCTATGTCTACAAAAGTGCCATAATAGCCTGCTGATGAAGCTGTGATTGCTCCGTCTTCAGAAACCGGAGATACTATTGATTGTGTAGTAAAATCCGGTTTCTTCTGACGTTCAATTGTGAACCCAAATAAGTTAAGTGCCATAATAAAAAATAAACCTTAAACTGAAATGTTAAATAAACCACCCAATACATCAGATCCAAAGTTAGTTGGAGAATCAGTTACTACAAATGACTGATATTGCCATGTAATAGTAAACGTTGATATCTGATCATTGGCTCCAAAGTCTAATGCTACAGGAGAAAGGTCTACAGGGAAACAGTCTAATAGCTGATAACTCTTTAAAACATTTCCATTTCTATCTAATTGAAATACATCTAAGTTTTTCTGATATACAGCAGGATTGAGTCTACCCACTTTCGTTTGCAGATCTTCCATACCTGCCATCCATTGCTCAATACCAGATCTAATCGACATTGAAGAATCATTAAGAACAGTAATTGTCCATGGTGCATAAATTCTATCACCTGAAAATTTAACTTCTCTTCCACGATATAATACAATTGCTGGATTAATTATTTGTCCTGGTAATTCTGCAACGTTCACTAAAAATGGTGATTTTCTTACAGAATTAGCAGCTCCAGCTACATATGTTGGAAATGAAAGTTGTACTGCAAATTGATTAGGTCTAACTCCACCGTTTGTAAGGGCAGATTTAAATTGTTCTACATTAAATGCTGTGGCCATTAGTTATCTCCCTTTAACCGCCAACTTCATCAAACGAAATACCTGTTCTCGTTGCGACAAAGTTAAGTTGAATAAAATTAATTGATCTTGCTGGTTTTATGAAAATATCAGCAACAAATTCATTTCTATCTATTACCTCACCAGTGTTGTTGGATTCATCACAAACCACTTTGAAATCTGTAATACCTCTTCTACCTTGAATATCCCTAAGGAAGGGTTCTACAAGATTTCTAAATTGGGCTCTTGTAAATGTATCATTAAATTCGAATAGTTGAAACTTAGCTGCTGTAGCTATTGATTTCTCTAACACAATAAACAATCTTCTAACATTTATTCTATCAAATGCAGAAGGTTTAGCAAGAAGTGTCTTATCGCCAAATAATACTGTACCATTACCAGGGAAGGTGACTACTGGATTGACTCCTTTTTTATAAAGTATATCTCTTTCAGTAGCTCTTGGTGAGAAAGGAAGTTTTGTAACACCTTTAACTTGACCTCTATTGAATCCTGCTGGAGAGAAAAATGGATCTGCTACAAAATCAGTTCTTACACAAAGACCTGCTGTATCTCCATTTAATGGAACATATCTGAACACATCATTGAATCTATCATATTGATACTTGTATCCAGAATCCATTACTGCATAAGATGATGAAGGTAATGTATCTCTAAATGCTGTTACAGCAGTAGCTTCAGATCCTATATTATTAACTACATCAGTTGACTCAGGTGAAACAAAGACTACACAGTCTTTTCTAACTTCAGCAATACTACTAATAGCATGTTCTGCTACCACGGTTGATGCTTTCCCTAATGGTAAAAGTGAAATATCATATAAATCATCATTTAAAAATATGTTTAAAGCAGTAGTTATATTGCCATCTACTAAATTATCATTTGAAATAGCATTTGATAAGGAAAAGTTAATATTTCCATTACCACTGTTAGTACTCTTAAATGTAGAATCTTGAGCAGTGGATCCCCAAACAGTTCCTAATGCTTCTACATTTGATGTATGTCCTAACCACCAAATATATTTGGATTTCTTATTAATAACTTCTGGATAAAAGTTTGATGTACCATCTGGAAGTTTAGCATCTGATGCTTTTGAAACTAACTCAAATCTTTCTAATATTGTATTAGCAGTTCCTGTCCATGCGCCTGTTTCATCAACAACTGCAATATGCATTTCATCATTTGTTCCATTTCTAGTTGAGGCGTATGTTGAAGTTGCTGGTGTATTAGGAAAACTATTTACAAATTCCCAAGTAGCATATGTATTTGAATCACATAATGATACTTTTAACGCATTACCTAAAACACCTGGATACTTAGCAGCCCATGCTCGTGTAGTGCCTCCAGAAGAAAAATTACTATCATAATCATCTTCATTTTTAATTAAAACATTAGCTCCTACTTGTGCTCTGGTTCTGCTAACGCCTGCTGTTATGTTAGCGACAGCGTTTTGTGCTCCTGTTCCATCTAATTGTGATACTCCATTCAAACCACCTCTTCTAACTGTTCTTATAACCTGTAAATTGTTTCCATACGATAAAAAATTTGCTGCCGTAAAATACGACTTAAACACCGTATCGTTTGGTCTTTGAAATCTTTCTACTAACTGAGACTCTGAATCAATTAATGTTACTTCATCTACCGGACCCCATTGAAAAGCTCCTACAAACCCTCCTGCTGTTGTAGAAATAGCTGGCACTATGAGAGTCAAGTCTTTTTCAGTAACCAAAACTCCTGGTGAGAGTTGGAAAGCCATATTATTTTCTCCTTAACTTAAATAATGTTATGTACCATAACAAAAATGTTTTACTTTTTTATTTATAATATCTTTTCTTTTAAAAATTTTTGATAATCTTTTTGATATTTGTCAGATAACCACAAGTCTCCACCTGAAACTTCGTATTCAGGTTCCTGGTGATTATTGAGAAAGCCAAATGGTGTAAGTTCTTCTTCAATTTGAACCATCTTTTGTTTATATAAAGCCTCTCTATTATTGGCATTCATTAGATCTTTAAATAGAGGATCATTGGAGGCCCACGAAAATAATACTAACGACATTGTTAAATCATCATGATAACCTTCATCTGCTTGAAAAGATCCTCTTTGTTCAACAAATGTAGAAAATTCTGAAATAATATCTTTATCAAAGATTAAAAGTTTATTTTCTTCTACTAATGATTTAAGAGTTGAACATCCTATTCTTTTTACTTGTTTTGTTGTTCTTAAACCTAACACTGCATTTCTTCCACTACTTGAAAGAAATTGACCATATTTTGAATCATGACCTACCCACATCATATTTTCATACTCAATATCATTATAAATTATATCAGCCACTTGTTGTCCTATATCATTAATTTCAACAAGCACATGAGCGTTATTATAATCTTTTGCTACTTTTGTTATAATATCAGGATATAACAAAGGTGTAATATTATTATCTTTAAATTTAGCAACTACTTTAAATGGATATTCAGTGCAATCAATAACAGTGAATGCTGAATAATCTCCTCCTACCCCTCTTGAAGTATCTACTGCTATGAAATAAAAATGTTTTTGTTCAGGTGCTTCTAAAACATCTAAATTATTTTTACTATGAATAAATGTTTTGGCAGACAATTTAGCAATTGTATCTGCACCTATTAAAGTGTTACTTGATCCTAAAAATGTACAAAGAACCTCTTGATTAAATTTTAACTCACCTAGAACTCTTTTTTGTTCATCAGCCCATTTATCATCTCTACCTGGTATTTTCCAATAAGGAATTTGTAAACTTTTAAAACCATTTCTATTTTCAACTGCATCATTCCAATATTTCCAAAAATGATTATATCCTAAAGGTGTAGATGTCATTAAAACTTTTGTTGTTTCGCCAGCCATAATTGTTGGATAGGTTGAAGTAAAGAATTCTTCAGCAACATTGTTAGGTACAATTGCAGCTTCATCAATATACAACCAGTTAACAGATTTACCTCGAATGCCAGAAATAGAAGTGGCAGAAGTAAATATCTTACTTCCATTTTCTAGTTCTACATCACCTTTATTCCACGTTTTAACACCTTGTTGCATCCAAAGTGGTAGATTTTCATACATTATTTGATATCGGTATAGAACCTCTCTAGCGGAGGCTGACTTGTTTGCTAAAATTGCTACTGTTTTGTTTGTTTGGAATAATGTGTAATGAAGAATACAAGCTGCAGACGTGATTGTCTTTCCTTGCTGACGACCTTCCATTATGATAACTTTTCTGTTATCCATAATAGTAGCTACTTTTTCTTTTTGACAGTCATACAGCTTAAATGGAACCAATCCTGCATCAAGAGAAACTATTTGACAATATGCCTCAATAAAATAAATTGGATCAGAACCACATCTTATAATTTCTTCAACTTGCTCTTTTGTGTATTGATGTTCCCATCCAATTTGTTTTAAACTACTATTTCCGTTATATGAATTATTCTTTTGGGTTGACATCTATTATTTCTTTTCTTTTATCTTCGATTTGTCTGATGAGATCCGAAGTCGATCCAGTAAATAAGATATTATTTTGAGTTTTAATAGTAGTCTTATCATCTTCTATATCCTTTAACTGTTTATGTATATCTAAAAGATCTTTAGCTACTTCACTTTGTGTTTTCATAAGTTGACCAGCTACTTCAAAATCTCTACCTTTCTCAGATGATTTAGCAATTGATATCATCTCTCTTATTGCATCATTATTAGTATTAATAAGATCTCTTATTGTATCTCTTGTTAAATCAAAATCACTTTCTTTTCTATCTTCACTTGTTTCTTCAATCTTTGCTAAAGGAGGAGGTTTAGGAATATCCTTTTTAGGATCGAAAGGTTGCATGTTAAATATTTTTTCAAGTTTTTTAAATTCATCCATATTAGAAGTCCTCAAATTTTTCAATAAATGATGTAACATTTCCTGATGTTTGACCTGCTCCAGGCTCTACACTATATCTTTGCATTCTTTCTTTCAATTCTTCATCATTAAAGAAATTAACTTTCGCAAAGTTAATAAGTCCTTGCTTAGTTATTGGTCCATAGAAGTTTAATTTCAGTGTAAACATTAATGTCCACATAATCATTCTTCTTGTATAAAAATCACCTTCGTATTGGTCATCATAACTTATGTTTTCTAAAATAATTGGCAAATCATTTTGTACATTAAGTTCTGGTATTGCAGTAATACTTAAATTAAAGTCTGGATTGAAATAAGGAAGTATTTGTTCAATTATTTGTAATCCATCATCTTGATTTTTTGCATACACATATAAAGCAACATCAACATTATAAGGAGAAGGTGCATATTGTGTATCAGCAGTATTCGAATTACCAGATATTTTTCTGTTTTGTTGTATATAACTTACTCTTCTATTTGGGTCATATCCAATTGACAACATTTCAAACCCCATTCTAGGTAAAATTACTTGTACGTCTTTTTTGACATCTGTATCTGGAACCGCTTCAAGTCTCGCTAAAAACTTTTGTCTTGGGGCATATGAAAGGGGTACTTTAATAGTTTGTATAACTTCATCATTTTCGTTTCTTCTATCAATATACATGTTATTAAATAAATTACCAAAAGAAATAACAGCTTTTCTAATTGTGGAGTGATAAAATTTTTCTAACATTATCTATAATCTCCAAATGGATTCTTTTCACTAAAATCTAATATACCAACACCCTCAGTCTGAAATGCATCATTTTGAGCAAATGAATCCCTATCAGTAATTTCAAAAGATTCTAAGATTATAGAAGATACGGTATTGTATTCTAATAACATTCTATTCCCATCTTCAAGAAGTAAATCAAAGTTTCTTATATCTAAGCTATCAATTCTTTGTATATCATCAACATCAAGCCTATCTGTATCAACTCTTTCAGAACTGTATTGATATAACTCACAGAACAAATTATAAACGTATAATTTTCCTAATTGAAAAAATGGATCTGTACCTTCAACTCTTCTTATTTCAAAAAATGATTTAGTTTTTGGAAAGAATAACAAATCTCCTTCAGCTGGACGAGTTGCTAATTGGACACTTCCTGCTCTTGCAACAGATTGATCCCATCTTCTTCTTGAAACTGTAAACGTAGCCTGATCTCTTAATTCAACACCAAATTTTGTTAACAAGTCTCCCTCGCCTGTAAACCCATTAACATCTGATAGATACATTTCTAATGGATACGCTTGTGTGTATTTGTTCAATACATCTTCATTTAGAATTGTGTCTAAATTAACAGTTGTTCTTGGAAGATATAGAACTTCAAAACCATAAATTTTTAAGCATTCAATTATTAAATCTTCATGCAATAACTGTTCGTTATTGGTTCCAATTGAATCGCCAGATTGAAAGTAATGATTAATAGTCATTGTTACATTCTAAAAAAGTCAACTGGTTCTTGATATCTTGATTCAACTTCAATTTCTAATTGTTGAATCTCTTGAACAGCCTCTTCATAAATAACTTGTCCATTAAGTGTAACACCACCAGGAAGTTGAACACCAGAAAACTTTTTAAGATTATTACCCCATTGTTTTTTCATTTGAGCTATTACATATTTTTTTAGGTACAAATCATTATACACATCTGTAAATGTATCCGGATCTAATATTCTATATGCTTCAACTATAATAAATTCACCCACAGCTGTATCTTGTGCCCAATCCATATCAATATGTAATCTGTTCTGATGTCGATTAAATCTAACAGGTTTTTGTCCTACTAACATTTGATTTAAAAGTGCTAATTGGTTCTGAATCTGCACATAATAAACTAAATCCGTGGATTGTAATGAATAGATATCGTTTAGTAATAATTGGTATCTCACATCAAATAAATCAATTCCTCTTGTTCTTGAATCAAAAGGCAAAACTCTCTCGACGCCTATAATAGCATCACTTAATGTAACGTACTTATCTGAAATGTTATTAGCAGTCACTTCGTGCTTTAAATAAATTCTTTCTACACCATCAAAATGAAACTGTTGAAAAAATTGTAGGCTTAATTCTAATACGTCTTCTTCTTGATCAGGGTCAGTATTTATTTCAATAACTGGATCACCAAGTTGTCTTTTTGCATAGGCTATTAACTCTGATCTTGAAGCTGGTCTGCTTGTACTCATCTAGTGATCTCCGGTGAAACTACAACTATTCCTTCTGCCACTCTTTGAACTTCGTGAGGAGCAGCATTCGCAACTAATTCAATATCATAAAGATATCTAGCAGCAGTGACATTAGTAGTTGTATTTGAATTCATTGTAAGAAACACGTTCCCATCTGTTCCAGTTGGAATTGTTGCTACAAATGCAAAACTATTTGAAGATTTAACTGATCTTCTAAATTGTGAACGAGCAGTATGCCCCGATAGATCCTTTACAGATCCAGTAAAGTCTTTAATTGTAACATTTGCTTTAAAAGTAGTTCCTTGATCTAGGAACAAATTGAAAATAGTAGCCATGTTTTCTCCATTGTATGGTACTATTTATAAAAAATTATTTATAAAATTTTATTATTCTGCTGTGAGTTTTATGACAACAAAACCTGAACCACCTCTGGCTCCATTTCTTGTAGTAGATGCAGCACCAGAAGCTCCACCTCCACCACCTCCAGTTCCCATAACTCCATCTTGTTCAGCAGTAGGTGCATTAAATGCTGCACCAGAATCTCCACCTTTTCCACCACCACCAGGCGAACTACTTACTAGAGCTGGAAATGCTCCACCTGTTCCACCTGATCCAGAATACATACCACCACCTCCACCGCCAGCATATACAACTGCTGAGCCAGTTATTGAAGATGAAACACCTTTACCTCCTGCACCACCTTGACCACCTGCTTGTACGTTAGGATAGTTGGG
>Ga0209535_1001187_pt1 | contig 17920 bp, 21 predicted proteins | sample LinPmetageLP28_FD_184041 | JGI IMG/M metagenome (GOLD analysis project Ga0209535, IMG submission 184041) | Marine viral communities from the Pacific Ocean - LP-28 (SPAdes) (version 2) | ecosystem: Environmental > Aquatic > Marine > Oceanic | place: Pacific Ocean | collected 2009-08-22 | reverse complement strand
TACGGCGAACCTATCACACCTTACCGATGGCAACGCACCTACCACTTCTATGGTAATTCAAAAGATGAGTTCATTGATTCGCAAGAGAACCTGCGCATCACCATCACATCCAAGAACCCGGACGAATGGCATGTGCCTCAAATGTTCTCACCTTGCACTCTTAAGGTAAGAGCGCGACAAGGAACACCTTCTAAGGGATGGGAAGATGTATGGAATGGACTACCATTCCCTGCATCTGTCACCTACGGGGACATTGTTGAAGAGCAATACATGGAGGCTATCAAGCCGGAAAGGTTGCTACCAACAGCGTCTAAGTTCGTCAAGGACCTTTCTACTCTCGGTGAAGTCTTCGATACGCAAAGCGAAACCATTGCAGGATTCAACAAGCCTATCGGACCAATGGTTCTTATCAAAGCGCGAGTGAGCGACCTTCGACTTGAACCAAGTGACTATGAGTATGACCCAACAGGACACACTTACTTCATGAGGGTCACATCATTTGACCTCATGCGTTCTTTCGGTGATGACAACAGAAGAGATATTGGCGTGAGCATTCACGGATTCTTAGGCGATGAAGGACACCCGTTTGAAGTTGCTACTGATGAAGGCTACAAGCCTTACGCTGTGAAGTCAACTGTCATCATCTATGGGCGACTCGGTGTAGTCATCAAAGATGAAGGCATTACCCCAAAGATAAACGCGGTCGGCATCTATGCCGTTCCTCGTCTTGCAATTCCCGCAGGTGAAGGTGGAGACACAAGCCTCGGACAATACAATGGAGAGTGAAACATATGGCAAACCTAAATGATTTGAAAAAACAAGCAGAAGAAGAAACCCAAGACCCAACGCAAAGTGCGCAAGCAGAAGCGGTAGAAACCGTTGATACGCCCGTCACACAAGCGCCTATCGCACAGGGTATATGGGGAGAAATCCAAAATGCGGCTGATGAACTACCGGACAATCAAACCTTCATGGGTCTTGTTGGACCCGAAGGTGCAGGTAAGACCGGCATCATCCTTGACAGTCTAACCGATGAAGAAATCAAGAATGATGAAGTTATCTTTGTGCTTGACTTTGACGGTGGAGGACAAACCATCCGAACAACTCACCATCGAGCAAACGCGAAGAACATTCGTGTGTTGTCACCGTGGGTTATGCAAGATGAATCGAGAGATGCGTTTGACTACCCTGCTACTCATGCGAGAGTTATGAGAATTGGGCGAACCCTTGTTGATTGGGCTAAGAGTCCGGGTGATAAACCAAGACTCAACAGCGTTCTCGTCACAGGGCTTGACCAATGGGATTCAGTTGCGTCTAACTGTATGTTCATCGAAGACTTGGGAACTGCACCGGATGGTATCGGTGCTAAAATCAAGCCTCATGAACAGATTGGTATGCGATTCAATTGGCAAATCCGTTCAACTCGTTTCCATCAACTCACAGCAATTTGTAAAGTGCTAATGAGTTTTGGAGTGCGCGTATATTGGGAAACCCACTTCAAGGAGATTCAAGATAAGTCCGGTGCTGTCATCGGTAAGAAACCTGCATGGGAAAAGCAAACTGCGAACCACTTGAACCAAATCCTATGGTTTCACAAGAGTAAGGTGCGCGGAGAAGACAATGCTCCAACAGGTGAAATGCGATATGAAGTTGAGTTCGTTAAGTGCAGAACTAATCCTGTTCTTCTCGACCAACGCCGACTTATCATGCGAACAAAGAAAGGCGAAGCACCTCAATGGTATGGATTGCCGGAACTACAAGAGGGCCAAGTATGAACAATAACACAAATGAAAATGGAGAGTTCCCAACAACAGGAAAACCTGCGCATAACAATGTTAAGCCGCGCGATGTTGATTCTTTGTCATTGGCTGACAAATATCCAATCTATGAACCCGACCTTGCATGTATGGAGTGTGGCGGTGAAGGTATGATTTGGACTCAAGTTGCAAGGCATACAGTTTATGGCGAGACTGAACTTGATTATCACAATGAACCATGCGAATGCATATTCAAAGATATGACGGCAAGGCCGGATAAAAACTGTCGCGCTTGTGGTGGCACAGGTGAAGTTGAAGAAACGCACTTAGTAAATGGTGAGAAGATTACCTCTTACTACGCATGTGTGTGCCTTCGATATATCCCTATCACAGAACCTAATGAGAGTGAAAAAGATGAGTAAGAAACCCGACCCTAATAACTACCCAATTCATGCAAGCAGAAGTGGAACGCAAACCATTTACCTTTGTGGTGATAAGTTGCAATACACACCACCGCCTGTTCGTTTAATGGATGATGTTGAATGGCACAATGAACGACCTTTATGTAAGGCTTGCGCGAATGCGCACTTTGCACTACATGGGGAGGTGATACAATGGCCGCCCAAGCAGTAATTGATAGAGCCAAAATGCTATCTTTCATCAACGGCTTCGGAAACAACATCGAAGACCTGCTGTTAGAAATCAAGGACAATCGCATCTATGGTGCAGTTGACACTACAACACACTATTGCGCTAAGAGCATGAGTGTTATGTTGAGTAATCAAGTGGCATACAAACCGGGCAAGGTGTATATCAGCGATGTTGCTAAAGTTGCGACATTCCTTAAAGCATCTTCGCAAGACTTATGTATATTGAACCAATGGGACGGCTCTCTTAATTTGAAATTAGGGACCGACTCTTTACAACTACCATCACATACACACATTCGTTCAGCCGCTACATTGGCTAACGCGAAGAGGGCTATTGAGCAGATGAAAGAAAACAACTACACTAAGATAGGCCCTGCTGTATTGCAAGTCAATGGTTCTGTTAACATGGAGAAACTTCGTGGACTTGGAGTGGCCGTAAAGGTCGCCGGTAAAGATGCACCTTGTCGAGTAAAGGTGTCATCTACTGACTCCGAAATGATTGTTACCGTAGGTCATATTGTCGGTGGCGCGAATGTGAATAGAGTCATTGAACTTGGTAATGTGTGGGGTAATGATGATGTTATCACACACTTTGGTTCTCACCTACCAAACACCCTCGCGTGTATGGATAGTGGTGTAGTGGACTTCTACATTGGAGACAACGCCGCGTTGATTCTAAACCATCAAGAGAAAGATACGCTACTGATTTTGAAGCACCAACAGGGAGTGAACTAATGATTGTCGATGCAATATACCACGACGATGAACCGCCTACTATCTACACACGCTATCGTATTGATGGTGAGTTATGTGAAAATACTGTGAATGATTACAGGCCCCACTTCTATATTCCTCAATCAACACCGGAGTTTAGATTGAAGAGTATGGCTCGCTCATTCCCTCAATCAAGTATTGATAAAGAGAAGCATTACGAAGGTCTTGACGGCACTCCCCTCTATCGAGTAAGCACTAACTCACCTTACAACATAAGCAGAATGCGCGAGATGTTTTCTCGCACTTACGAGGCTGATGTAAGATACGCAGACCAATACCTTGTTGAGAAGGTTGACGAGATGCCGAAGTGGAAGCCGCGCAAGTGGTGGTATGACATTGAATGCAATACAGGTGACGACAAGTTCACTACTGTCATTGCTGTCATTGACTCCGACCTTGACACACCCGTTGTCTTTGCATGGGCTGACGAACGCACTAACTGTCCGCACCTCAACAGATTGAGTCCTCAAGGCACAATGAACAAAAAAGTTCGTGACACAGAATATCATTTGAAGTTGTTCAAATCCGAGAAGGAAATGTATGATGGCTTCATTGAGTTCCTTCAAGCGCGCAACCCCGACATGATGATTGCTCACGCGGGAACATTTTTTGACATACCTCACATGATTGAACGCCTTGACCACATTTACGGTCACGGTGGCGCATCTAAATTAAGTCCTCTTGGTATCATTCGATACCCAAAGAAGGGAGAGCGATACCGATTCGATGACCAACCAATTGCAGGTCGTTGGCAGTTTGATACTGCCGCACCTGCTTCAAGTGGCACAGGTTTTGAGCGAGTTTGGAAAGACAGCGGTGGCGGTCAACTACCTAACCGCAAGTTGAATACTATTGCTGAAACGCTTGGGCTTGGTTCAAAACTCACAGAAGAGATTGAGGGTATGGATGTTCACAATGGATGGTATGAGTATTGGTCCGAGTTTGTTGACTACTGTTTGCTTGACACAGTTCTTCTTCGTGGTATTGACGAAGCGCGAAATGTGACTGACTTCTTCGTTGAGATGGTTCGCCTTTGTGGTGTATCAATTCAATCAGCAACGAATGTTACTAACTTCGCGCGTGGACTACTCTCTCGTAGAACACATCTCAAAGCGCCATCAAGGTATAGGGCCGAGAAGGTTGACTTAGAAGGTGCGGAGTTCATCATGAAAGAACCCGGACTATACGAAGGAGTTGCCATCATTGATTACAAGGGGCTATACCCATCACTCATTACAGGACACAATCTTTGCTATACCACGAAGCGAGACGGTCCGGGTGAAGGAATCATCCAACTTGAGAACGGTTCTTATTGGGACCAACGCAAGAAAGGATTGCTCCCCCAAGTTGTTGATTACCTCTTTGACTTTCGAGCAGAATGCAAAGAGAAGATGCGCAACGCAGAAACTAAAGAAGAGCGCGCCGCTTGGAACACAACTCAATCAGCAGTAAAGCGCGTGATGGCAAGCCTATATGGGATGACCGCGCATGCCGGTTTTGGTTGGGCTGATACAGATATAGCGCACACAATTCTATCCGAAGGGCGACGATGTATTCGTCTCCTTGATACAGTTGCGACAAGACTTGGCTACAATGTTCTGTATGGATTTACTGACAGCGCTTTCATCCAAGTGCCTCAAGAAGATGCCGAGACACTTGCTTCAAGAGTGACAGACGCAGTTCAACAAGCAACAGGAAACAATCAGTTGTTTGCAGAACTTGAAGCCTACATTCCGTATTGGTTCTTCGAGAAGAAGAATAAGTATGCAGGTATGGTATCATGGCCTCCCGAAGATGCGGGTAAGATGAAGACCGCTAACTTCTTGAAAGGTAGTAGCCTTGCTCCTATCAGTAAGGAGGCTGAAAAGATAGCCTTGACAATGATATGTCAAGGCAAGAACGAAGCAGAAGTTTGTGAAGAGATATTGAAACTTGCGCTACCTGTGCGCAAGGGACATGTTGACCTCAAACAAGTGACTAAACAAACGCGCATAAGCCAAGCACCAAGAGCATACAAAATACTCTCCGGTGCAAGCAAAGCCGCTGAATACTACAACAATAACATTTCAACTGACGACCCGTTTGTAGCGGGAGATTCAGTTAAATGGACTTATGTGAAATCAGTTCCTTCGGGTATGCCACCTACGCAAGTAGTTGCCTACCGTGAAGATAAAGAGATTGAAGGATTTTCTCTCGATGCTAAAGTCATTCTTGACAAAGCAATCGTGAGTAAGTTGAAAGGCGTGTATCAAGTCTTGGGTTGGGACTTGGATGCCGCGACAGGAGAACCCCGACCCGCAACATATTGGTGATTACCATGACAGACGAAAAAATAAAACAATTAGAAGCCCGAATAGAAGAACTTGAAACAAAGTGTGAGGGACTTGAAGCAGAACTTGAAGACATGAATGGCGACATAACGAGCAATCATAAAATGGCTCGCGCGATTTGCGAACTACAAGAAGAACTGCGACGCAAGTTCCCCGACCTTTACTTGATTAACACAATCAAGGCCCCGACAATGGTGGGAATGAACTAATGGATAACTACCCACCCGGTATGGATTGGGGAGCGTATGACGACTACCACACACCGATGCTTGAATGCGGTCATCGTTCCGATGACGACTGTGACTGTTGGTGCGATGGAGGCTCATACGAGTCTTCTCACATGGAAGGTCATTGCACAGGTGATAACTGCACATACTTGCAATGTCAATCGTGCGGCGGACCTACTGATGAGAAGGAGTGGAATGTTGCTAACCTTCAAAGAATGAATGTGGAAGGAAAACTACTTTGGGTTGACAAGGAGAATACTAAACCGCTACGATTTATTCCTCAACACAAGTTGTTGATGATGCGTCTATGTGAAGATTGCTTTGATGAGTTCAAGAGCGAAATTACCGAACTTAAACTACACCCGCATGTCTGTGTTGATTGCGGTTCGCCCGATACGGGTGGGTCTTCACGATGCGACAATTGCTTTGATGATAGACAGGAGTTGAAGGAATGACGGTAAAGATTTACGATGATGGCTCAAGTTATGCATGGACTCCCGAAATGGGGAAAGACGGTATCATCATTCGGATGAGTAAGTCAACACTTACTTCGCCTTCGTGGTGCGCACAGCAGTTATGGTTGCAACATAATTATCCTAAGAAGCAAGGCTTGGTTAAGCATCTTGTTCTTGGTGATGATGTTCACAATGGCCTCGAAATGTTCTATGACAATCTTGCTGACGCAGACATAGGTGAACTACACCGACGCGCAAAGCATGGTTCGGATATATCGAAGAGTCTACTGAAATACATACCCGACAAAGATGCGATTGTTGATAACAGAAGGCCGGAAAATAAAGAGTTCCCTTTCTATGATGATGATTACTATCGAAACATGGAGTGGCTTATGGCATACGAAACTGCGCGTATGGCTATGGCTAAAACACCTATGCCGTTAGCGAATGAAGTTCGCATTGAACTCAAGCGTGAAGTTGAAGTTCCGGGCTATGGTTCTATACCTATTCAGTTTGTTGGTATCATCGACCGAGTGTTTGAAGCATTGGATGGTGGCTTGATGGTCTTTGAATTGAAGACGGGTAAGTGGAGTGATGCTAAGTTGTCTAACATGCGCAAGGAAATGTCTTACTACAAGTTCCTTATTGAAAATGCAGACCCCGCTTATTTGAAAGAAAGGGGTATCGACAGAACGGTGACTCATTGGGGTTGGAGATATTCAGCCGCAGACCATTGGACTATCGAACCTGTTAAATCTGTTAGCGAGAGAGGAATGATGAAAACCATGCGTGACCTAATCAAAATGTATCTTGAACAAGAGTTTCCACCAACTAAGGCTGACTTCAAATGTGGCTACTGTGACTATTTAGAACTGTGTCCTAAGTATGCTGTTCCCGTAGGTGATGAATGATGAGAAAATGTGAATTGTGTAATGAAGTAAAACTTGATGGTATGAAATTAGGTAAGCGCGCCGCTTGTTTCTCTTGTATTGATAAGATGCTTGAGTTTGCTGTGACCGCAGGAATGAGTTTTAAGGAGGATAACGCGTGAGCGTTCTTAACTTACAATTCCCCAAAGAAGTAGGTTTGTTCCGAAAGATTGTTCATAATCAAAATGATTTTGAATCTTATTGGAGTTCGTTGCGCAACAGTCAATGTGCATACATGTCTGTTTATTCTTTCCGAGCCGTCAAACCAAACGGTCGTCGCGCGGAATATAACACAGCCATAGTAGATAACTTTGTTTTGGATTTCGATAAGAAGTATCGTAAAGGTAGTAATATGGTTGAAGTTGATGGAGATGAAGTCGTTGACCAAGTTGCTCGGCTACATTACTACCTGCTTGGAAAGAATATCAAGCATGGTGTTTGGTTTAGTGGCAACGGGTTTCATATTTGGGTTAAACTCAACAAGACTCATTTACCATCAAGCGGTATAGAAGTGTCACACATCAAAGCCGCAGGTCGCAAAGTGATTAACGCGTGGAAGCAAGAGATGGAATTGTATTGCATGGACCCAACTGTTCCGTTCGACATGGCAAGAATGATTCGCGTTCCTAATTCCTACAATGCGAAACAGCATGTGTTGCGTTGGAGTATTCCTTTAACAACAGAAGACCTCGCTTTGGCTTGGGACGAGATATGCGAGATGGCTGAAAATCCTCTCAATAAGGCATACTATTATGGTGAGAAAGGTATTGAATTACCAATCAAAGAAGTGAAGAAAAAGAGTTTCCGAACCGAAGGTGGTGAACCAATTGATTTCGATACAGTGTCGTTAGGTAAAATCAAAATCTTACCCTGTCTCATGGAAGCGGCATGTCAAGTTGGTAGCAACCCACCACATGTAAGCCGCGCAAGTCTCGCCATGTATCTTGGTGCAAGGTTGCGGAACTTCTTACCCGTTCACAGAACTACATCACAGATGCGCGAAAAGCACATTGGAGTTATATCCGATTTCATGGGTGCGCTACAATGGGCTGACTATGATGAAGGGATTACCAAGTATCACACCAAGACTATTGTTGACGGTGGCTATCAAGAGTCATGCGCAAGTTTGATGAGCAAGGGATTGTGCATCGGTAAATGTCAACTATGGGATGGGACAGGTGAACACATTGAGGATGATGATGAGGATGAGGATGAACCTATCGCTATCACCTTGAGTAAAGAACAGATGAGATGGTGTTACGCTCACGCTGAAAAAACTTATGAATATCATAAGAAAAACGGAGTGGGTGTATTGAACCACAATACAATCAATGGTTCTTTGATTGGTGTGAAGGGTGAGTTGGCAACATCGTTGTTTTTATCCAATTATTTCAAATCCATAACTGATAATTATACATCTAACATTACCCAAAGCGACCTTGAATTAAACAGGCGTAAGATAGAAGTTAAGGGATTGAAAGAGAGCGATTGGGAACAATACAAACGCGCGATTCAACCGTGGCAGTTAAAGAAATATGTTTCTAACAATTCGATTGTTGTGTGGACTACTGCTGAAAATCACGAACACCCTCGCAACAAAGTGTTACTGCGCGGTTGGAACTTTGCTCACGAAGTCAATGAGAAAGGTGAGTTTATCAAAACGATATGTGATAATATCCAATTGAAAAAGGATAAAGATATGCGCAACATGGCAGACCTTGTTCGGGTGTTGAAGAAAATTGAAGCGGAGGAAGTTTGAATGGGGAGAGTTGATTTTAGCAGTATTCTTTATCATTGTTCTACCCCCGCTATTGTTAATCATGCTACCACTACATTTCATACTCAAGGTGATATTCAATGAGTAAAAAAACATACGAGTTTGATACTAAGCAAGGGTTCTTGACCAAAATCAAAGTGACTACTACTGAAACTGTAAGAACAGATATTCCCGGCGACGGGCAATGGTTTGACGCAGATTACATTGAACTTCTACTGATGATTGATGAGAAGTGGAGAACTCCACGCACACTCACAAAGTATTCACAAGCGTTGCGTCTCATGGACTCATCCAAAGTGGCACAGATGCTCAAAGGACTTGAGAAGCGCGGCTTTATTGAGTCAAAGAAAGAAGGTAGGAATCATACCCAATGGAGACGAACTCACAAGTTCCCAAAACATAAGGGGATGTTATAATGAATCCTCTTATCATAGATACAAACGAAAGAGGTCGGTTGCCGGATGCGATTGAACGCCGCGCTAAATCACGCTCACCAAGAGTGAATGTGTTGAGAGAAAAACTCATCAACGGTGATTACAAGTGCGGTGAATGGTTGATTGAAGCAAAGTCTGTTGATGATTTGATGCAATCAATGAGGAACGGACATTTGATGAGGCAACTTGACAATATGGATGCTAACGCAGGTAATTTTGGACTTGTTGTTTGGGGAAACATAGGAGATTATGTCAGCCGAGCAAAAGCAAGAGGGTCTACGATTACACATAGCGCGGCTCTAAAACAAATGACGGGATTCCTCGGTAGAGTGGTGGCTGACTTTGGTTGCTTAATCTATCGCGCTCCCAACGCAAGTGAAGCGGCGGCATTCATGGTCGCTCTTCATGAGAAAACATACAAGAAAGCAAGTAGACATGGCGCACAGGCTGTAAAGCGAGTAAGCACAAACGATGTGCGCTTAGACATGTTGCTTACAATTCCCGGTGTCGGTGCTGATATGGCCGATGCTATCATTCAAGCATGCGGTTCTATCGAAGAAGCCGCTTGTGGTGAATGCCTACGCGATGTTCCCCGAATGGGTAAAACGCTAAGAGCGCGTGTAGTGAATGTCTTGACGAGTGAACAAGAGGTTAGGGTGGAGAAAAAATGATTTTCTATTTTAACTTATTATACTTACAGGACGAAAACCGAAAAAGCGAAAATGGTTATAGACTGAATAGAACCACGGAGGTTTGCCCCCCGGAATCATCAGTCGCAAAAAATGGAGGAAAATAATATGTCAAAAAGACAATGGAACCAATATAGCGTAGTGAAAGAATACCCCGTAATGAAGGATTACTTAGAACGGTTTAGAACAACTTCGTTCTTTAACGAAGTGCCGGGTCTTATATCCTTCTTTTACCTGCAAGGACAAGCAGTTGTCGATGAAGTGCGAATCCCTGTTTGGGCGAGCGCTCTTGACCCCCGAATACATGTGTTTTGGATTCAAGCAACGCGTTCGGGTAAGTCTATCGCATGGGAGTTCACAGGAGAAGTAGCGAAGTTAGCCGGATTAGATATTGATATGTTCACAAGTGGAACAGACAGCGCGCTAATCGGGTCAATTGATTCAATCAGCGATGATGATGGTGGATATATCACAGTCGAAAAGCCGGGATTGCTCGCGGGTAAGAAGTGTTTGAACTTTGATGAAGGGTCTATCCTTCTTCAAGCAAACCCGAAGCAATTCTTTTCCGAGGTTATTCTGTATCTACAACAAGCAATGAACCCTGTCGGTAGTCACAGCAATACGCTTACGAAGCACATGAAGAACGGTAAGGTTGAGACTGAATCTCGCGTATCGTTTTGGATTACATCGTTCCCACCTGCGGGAGTCAAAGAGTATGTTTTGACCAAAGGGTTGTTTCAGCGAGTGCTGATTCTTTACCGACCGTGGAGTGAAGATATGCGACAGATGGTATCGGAACAAAGAATGTCCGGTGTCTTCAAAAATAAACTTGAAGAAGTCATGACCCTCGATGATATTGCACAGCATTTCATTGATTTGAAAGAGAAGGTTAGGTCAAGGCTACTGATGAAAGCCAACTTGACTCATGAGGGTTGGGCTAACATGGACCCAAAAGAAAGAGAAGAGGTCGCGCGAGCAATGATGCATGAAATGTTCACACCCGATGTTTCCTTTGAACCACAACTTATGACGGCTGTTGATAACTACTACACATTGGTTAGAGGAATGGATAAGCATTTGAGTGATGTTGTTTGTTCTTTCATTCCAAATGTGCTATCATACACAGTTCTCTTTGCTACTCACATTGCAATGATGAGAGTGATGCGCGACAACATTCATGTCGAAGCAGATTGGAGTGTCACAGGCGACGATGTGGAGATGGCCGCAGAAGTCATTTATGACATATACGAGCAACTTGTTCTTTGGCTTGAGTCCGAGGTTGAAGTTGGTGCTAAGGCCGCAGAAAAAGCGGCGCGTATCGACGGTTGGATGAAAGCATACAAGGTGTGCAAGGCTGTCGAGGTTGAAGGCCGAGGTGAGGGATGGGTTCTAAAGAGTGATATGATGAGCCGATACATGAGCCAACAAGGTCGAAGTCAAACTGCAACATACGAACGATTCAAATCAATCAGTGACAAGTTCTCAACAACGCGTGTGAAGAACTCCGTCTATATTCGACCAAAGGAGGAATGAGAATGAGTCAAAATACAGATGAGATATTAGCCGCAAGAATGGATAGAACCAAAGATGGATTATTCATCTTTACCTTAGTGGGTGATGACGGAAAATCAACCAAGAGGTTGATGACTGATGAAGAGAGAAAACGATTGATTAGCATTCTAAAATTAGGTGATTCACAATGAGTAAAATAATGGCGATAGATATTGAAACAGCGAATTACTCATACGAGATTGGTGGGTGGGATAAGACCCATTTGTTTGACCCCGTAGTTGTAGCAACATGGGATGGAGAAAACGCACACATATTTTCTAAGCAAAGCGATGTGTTTGTTCCTCACGCTAATGTTCACCCCCTACACCCAAGAGTGTTAGGTGAGCATTTACAAAAGCATATTGAGAACGGTGGTGTAATCATCGGGCATAACATTCGTGGGTTTGACTTACCTGTTCTTCGTGATGCTCTCGACATGCATTACGCAGGTGTCCTAATCAAGAATGCAGAAACGCATTTGATAGATACATCATGGACTATTCGTAGCGCGGGTCAAAGAGTTCCGCTTGACGATGTATGCAAACACACTCTCGGTAAAGGTAAGGAGATTATGCATTCCGAAGATGCACCCGTCGCATGGCGTGAAGGTGAGTATGCTAAGGTAATGAAATACTGCTTACAAGATTGTCAACTTAATTATGACCTGTTTGAACACGGTCGAAAGAAAGGCGTTGTAAAAGCGCGAAACGCAGATTCCGGCATCATCACAGACATTGAGGTGCTTTGGAAATTGGAGGAATAAACATGAGCGAAGAAAGAAAGAATGGACGCGAAGCCCAAATTAGCAATATACGAGCCGCCGTGAATATAGCGGAAACCGTGAGGTCAACACTTGGCCCCGCCGGTATGGATAAGATGCTTGTCGATGAACAAGGACACACTATCGTCACTAACGATGGTGTCACAATCTTACGAGAATTAGATACAGCCCATCCGGGTGCGAAGATGATGGTTGGTATCAGCCAAACTCAAGAGCAAGTCTGTAAAGACGGAACGACGAGTGTAGTTGTTCTTGGCGGACAGATGCTTGCGCTAAGCGAAGGATTGTTATTGAGAGGTATTCACCCTCAAACTATCGTTCGTGCATACAATAGCGCAAGTCAAATTGCAATGAAGGGTGTTGAAGGACAGATGAATACCGGCGATGAATTAGCAGTAGCGAAGACAGCACTACGAGGTAAGGCCGCAGAAAGTCATTTGGATGATGCGGCAGGTCTGTGTGTTGAAGTTGCGAGAGCAGTTGAGGGCGACCTTGACCGAGTTCGGATTATCACTCAAGCGGGAAGTTCTATGAAAGACTCTTATTGGAATGCGGGATTGGTCTTGAGTAAAGACTTCGCAATGCCTACCGATGATAATGTATTTGAGAACGCGCGAGTGCTTATGCTTGATGGTGGACTTGAAGGTTATGACTTAAGTGAAGTGCAAATGCAAGTCAACGACCCTGCTCAACTACAAGCAATCAAACAACAAGAAATGCAAATGCTCGGTCACGCGGCGCAAGAAATCGCAGAACTATGTGATGTTCTCTTCGTTCGTGATGGAGTGCATGAGGCTGTTGTCAAATATCTATCCGCGAAAGGTGTCGGTGTTGTTAGCAGACTTCAACAATCGGATATAGATGCGCTGACAAGAATTACAGGTAAGCAATGCTATCATCATTACACAGATGCTATCGGTGAAGAAATCAAACCCATCAAGAAGTCTTGCATCAAGCGCGAGCGTATTGGCGACCTTGATTATGTCTCGGTGATAGTTCCTAAAGCAACTGTTGTGACAATGGTTGTTCGTGGTGCTACTCGACAAACTCTTGAAGAGTATGAAAGAGCCTTTGACGATGCTCTCGGTGTAGTGTGTCTATACATGAGTGATACAGGAGACGGTGTTCTTGCAGGTGGAGGCGCGGCATTGTCTAAAGCGTCTGTTGCTGTCCGCAAACACGCACAAGAGCAAAGTGGATTAAGCGCGAGAGAGCGTATGTGTCTTGAAGCCTACGCTGACTCACTTGAAATCATCCCTGCGGCTATCGCTAACAATGCGGGAATGGACCCGCTTGATGTTGTCATGGAGTTGCGGTCTTGTCCGTCTAATCATGGTCTATTCATCAACGACGAAGGTGTTGGTTCTGTTTGTGATACATTCAAAGAAGGTGTTGTTGAACCTACTCAATTGGTTCGACAAATTATCACAAGTGCTACGGAGGTTGCAACAGCAATTCTACGCATTGATGATATTGTAGCGCGTAAGGGATGATGAGTATGTGGAGAGAACTACTTCTCTTATTGGGGTTGTTGGTCTTAATTGAAATTGGCTACCGCGTAGTTGATTATTTGATTTTCAAAGCAAACAACATACCCGGTGAAATGGATTCCGAAGAATGATTATTGAGGACCTTTCCTCAATCCGTTCCAATGCATCTGTTGTAGTTCTTCTTCATTATCAAAGAACACAACTTGAGTTCCGAGGTCATCGAGTGCAAACCACATTGTAAAGAAACCGGCAATGAAGGCAAGAGAAAATAGCGCAAGATAGAACCACATGGTTAACCCATAGCGGTGTAAAAAATAAACCTTTTCATCTAACGATGGTTGGCTTACCACCAATGCCTTGCTTTTTACTACGCTTGCGTTTGGTGGCCGCGCGTTTCTGCCCGTCCGACATAGAGCCGGAGGTTTTAGGAGTCTTACCGGAAACTTTCACGCTTGGTCTGCACTTAGGATAACCCTTGCTTGATTTTTTTGCTTTATTACGCCCACAAGGAGGGTGTTTGCCGTCTTTATCTTTACGCGAAACATCAACCCACTTCTCCTTGAACCATCTGTTGAGGTTCTTCTTTATGGTTTTACTTTTTTTTTTAGAAGTGCTAACATCACCGCGACAAACGCGAACTGCATACCCGTTTGCATAGGCGGATGGATAAACATCGTATTTCTTCTTAGCCGCCGCTTTTCCTTTTGCGCATAACTTTTTCTTTTGAATAATCACTCCGCCCTTCTTGAGTGTGCCGCGCTCTTTGAAATGCCTTGCGCGGTTAGCATGCATATCTTCGGGAACGATTTTCCCGCTTGCGGTATGGCTCATGTCTTTACCGCCTTTACCGTCCACCCCGCGCTTGCGTCTCTCTTGAGTTAATTCAGTTCGATACTTCCTGCGCTCCGGTGTGGATTCATATTTGGTATCATACTCGCTCTTGTGCTTCTTGGCTTCGGGACTCTCGGCATGTTTCAACAAGCGCATGGCTATATCCATTGGTTCACCTGTGCGTATATCGGGGTGTCGCATCCCCTGCATTGTAGTTGAAGGATTACCTTGCGCATCAACAAGTTGCGATATTTGCTGTGGCCTCATTGCGTTTATCCGCACATGTGGTTCAAAGTTAGGGTCGGGAGCCATCGGAAACAAACCCGCTAACCCGCCGGGAGGTTTGTCTTTGTTCTCTTGATATGTTCGCGTTGGTGTCACTTCACCAACTTTTTGTTGAGTTAATTGTTGGTTTTTGTATTGAGGGTAATCTCCTTGTTGTAGCATTTCGGGAGTGTTCGCTATACAATCTTCTGTTGAGCATCCTACTGCGCCATCATCTGTATATATTGTATGACCTTCTCCACAATGCTCACACGCCGCACCTATATCGTCTATCTCTCTATCACCTTGAATCGGCTTACCCTGCATATCATAAGATGTGGGGTTGGTCTTAGAAGGATGGTCGGGGTTCATTTGAGCGTCTGCGTATGAATCCCCTAATTGTTTTTGTTTCTTTGAATGTAATGTATCGCGTAAAGCATTTGGATATACCTTATAGCGCTTTTTTTCTTTCTCATCATCCGCTTTCTGTATCATACCGAGCATTTGCATTTGCTCAATCATGCTTTTGCCGAATCCCATATTATGTTCAAGTTCTTGTTGGTTTTCATCGACGGCTTCTTGAATATCAATGTCTTGGTCGGCGGGTCGTTGTAGCGTCTGTTGACCGGGTTGCATCATTGCCGCGCGTTTGGCCTTATACGCCTCTTGCCTTGCGGCTAATTTTTGCGCTTCTTCTCTTTCTTTCTGCTTCGCTTCTATCCTTTGCATGTAGGTGCTTAGTTCACTTTGACCTGCATTCTCACCCATAAGATTGTTTTGTGGAGAAGGTTGAAAGAACTTCTCTTGACCCGGTTGCGCGGCGGCAATTGCTCTCGCTTTCTTGGATTTCAAAATCTCCAAAGCCAAATCAAATGCGGTTTCGTTCTTCATACTCTAACCTCTTTGATTCACAAGTTTGACAATGACCCCATCTACCTCTTGCTTCATCGGAATAATAACAGCGCCCACAATAAGGCATAATCTGCGCGTTGTGTTTTTTAATTTCATCTTCGGTCACAAGCACACATCCCACTCGGAGTTTTCATACCGCCGCATTGGTAGCATTGTCTTAAAAATGACTTGTCTTGGGTTTCTTCACCCTTAGTGATGTTCTTCAATAGACGGAACGCGAGTTCCATAGGTTCTGCTTTTTGGTTCATCAACTCTTGAACCTCGTCCATGTTCGCTTCTTCATCTTCTAACGGGTTGTCACCAACACGCGCTAACCCATAATTTATAGGGGGTTTGAAACCATGCATTGTGTCTTCGACAGTTTGACCGGGTTTGAAAGAAGAACCGCGCTCGCCACTTGCGTCGTCGTTGCGACCACCGGGGTTTCTCATTGAGCCGGATTTGAAACCCGTTCCTTCTCGCGTTGAGTATGGTGTTGTGAAATCGGACGGAGCGTTCCTCATCTGTGAATCTTCTCCATCATCTTTAATATCACCGCGCTGGTCATATTCGTCCATGCCTTGACCGTCGTAGCCCATCAAGTTCTCTATATGTTCAAGAGACATACCGCGAGCCGTAGCGATTCTCTTTAGAGCGTCAAGGTGGCTACCTTTCGGTCCTAAGTTCGGCCCTTCTCGTTCGCCATCATAGAAGTCTTCATCGTCAAGGTCGTCATAATCAACTCCCTCTTCTTGAGGTGTAGTGTCTTCTTGTTCATTTCTACCCACACCTGTTGTTCGTCTATCTTGTCTATCGAGTCTCGCTTTTTGGCGCTTCTCGTAGTTCGCTTTACCCATCGCTTGCAATGCTTGTTTCAAAGCCTCAATGTCATAATTGTCAAAGGTCTTATTTTGTATATCGCTAATTTTTATTCCTGTTCTGTGCGATAATTCCATTGCGTTATCGCTTGAAATCCTATCAGTGTCTTTATCGGTAAGAGAATTGCTTTGAACCCATCTGTCGAAAGCGTTTGTGTCGAAAGGTTTTTTTGCTTTCTTAGGCATTCTTTTCTGTTTAGAGCCGCCTTTATTCTTATCCGCGAATCTTAGATTTTGATTAACTCCGCTTTCAGTATTCGCTTTTGATTGTTCTATCTTTTGTTTCACTTCTTCACTCGCGGTTCCTGCATTATAGGCATCCATCTCTTGCGCTCTCTTCTCTCTTCTCACTTTGCGTTCTTCATAGGCTTGTTTTCTTTCTGCCTGTGATTTTTTCTGTTTAATAATGTTGAAAGCCTTCTTCATTGACTTGTCTTTTTTGTAGTTGCGTTCACCGGGACCCATCTTAGGATGCTTACCAACGGCGATTACTAAAACAGCGTTCTTACCTTTCTGTTCTTTAGACATTCATATCACCTATTTTGTGTTTCTTAAACTTACCTTTGTTTAGGCGCGACTCTTGCCACAGATGATTGCATTTAGGACACTCCCAAATCAGCACACGCGTCTCTCGTTCATTAACATAGCGCCCTTCTATCCGTCGCGCAAGAACATCTTCTTTACACATAGCGCATTTTTGACTTAATCTTTCTTTTAGTTTCCCCATATCATCACCTATCAGTTGAATACTATTTGAACATAGCAAGAACCTACTTTCAAAGTTGAACCCGATACCGGCGGAGATATTACAGCCGATGAGAAGTTCCCTACTTTAGCGTGACCTGTTATTTTGAACTCTAAGATAACTGTTTCACCACCGCTTAACGAGCCAAACTCAATTGCTGCTTGACCACTACCACCACCAAAAGCAACCTGCGCGGGGGAAGAACCATTTATCCTCGTTATGCTAACGCTATTTGGATTGTGAACCATTGTAATATCAACGAACTCACCACCACCGAAAATACCACCATTCGGTTCATCGTTTGCCATCCGAAATACAAGTGAGACACCACCATTAGCGGGTGCGCCTTGTGTATGAAGAACACCGGGTTGCATAGCACCATGAATGCCGGTGATGGGCGTTTCACCTTGAGTCGCCGTAGCGATGAAATCAGCAACTTCAACTTCGGGCGCACCTTGAGAGTTTAT
>Ga0209535_1001185_pt1 | contig 17942 bp, 10 predicted proteins | sample LinPmetageLP28_FD_184041 | JGI IMG/M metagenome (GOLD analysis project Ga0209535, IMG submission 184041) | Marine viral communities from the Pacific Ocean - LP-28 (SPAdes) (version 2) | ecosystem: Environmental > Aquatic > Marine > Oceanic | place: Pacific Ocean | collected 2009-08-22 | reverse complement strand
AAAAGTTCTTTCAAAATTCTTTTTTTGAGCTTCAGTTGTTTCTATGCCTAAATCCGAAAATACATTTTCTGTAACATCTAATAAATCCCTCTGCGTTTGAGGATAAATATCTTCAATAACATCACCAAAAGTAGCTTTTAAAGCTGTTTTTTCAAACTGCGAAAGTATGCCAGTACCCTTTTTTTCTACAGATCCAGGATCAATGTCATATAAATACAATTCATCTAAAGCTTGTTGTCTGATATTAATAGCTCTACGTCGATTGTTATAATTATCAAACATATCGTTGCTAATGCTTTGAGCTAACTTTTCATCTTCACCAACAACTACATCAAATATTTCTAAGTCTGTACCAGCATTTCTAAGCTTCATTAGTTGTTCAAAAGTATACTCTCGTTGTATACCGTCACCTCTGCCAGGCTTTGAAACTAATGTTACTTTATTCTGCAACTCCTCGTTGAGTTCTTGAATTTCAATAGTATTTCCTATCCATGAAGACTTTAGCTTTTCCCTAGTAGTAGGTAAAGATTTTATTAAATCTTTTACTTGACCGGAATAATCCGCGGTTTCTTTGCCTTCTAGCTCATATTGAATAAGCTCCGGCTTTGTTAATTGTTTTCCAGTGTTTATATCTGAAATACCCGTAGCCCCCTTTTTATAATTGTCTCTAGCAATAGCCTCCTTTTCTTCAAGATCTATTATATTTTGAGCATTAGCCATTTTTTGTTTATAGTCTTCACCTTCAAATATTTTATTAGCATTCGCAAGATTTTGTCTAGCAACTATAAGCTCTTGCTGAGGCTTAGTCATTTTGTCAAAGCTATTATTAATAGAAGTGGCTACAAAAGCATCTGGATCTTTTAGTCTTTTAACGGCTATACTGTTCTTATTATTTATTTCGGTTATTTCAGCTTGCTTTAGATCGTTTACAGTATTAAAAGCTATTGCATCTATTTGTTCGCTGTCTAATAAAGTTTCGCCTGGCTGGCTTGCAAAATAATTGTTGATAGCTTCGGAGGTTAGCATAGTTAGCTTACCTTCTTTATCCATCTCGCTTACATTTTGACCAGGTAATTTATCTTCTAATTGGAAAACATCTCTTTCTACGAAAGTTTTCGCAATAGTGTTAGCTCTGCCAGCTTGGAATCTTGTTTCTTTTTTAACCTCTTCAGGAAGACTAGCAAACTCTATAGTCTCAGTAATAGGATCAAATTCTTCTATAACTGCTAAATCATCGCCTTCAAGAGGTTTTATTGATACCGAAGAACCATCTTCCGAGGGTAACTCCGTATCTTGTGCTGGTAGTATTTCCGATACTACATCCGCACTCTTTGCAGCATCTGGGAGAAAACCCGGTTTTCCTATTATATCGTCTTCTTGTTCTACAGGCCCTTCTATGGGGTCATCTGCTAAACTCATCAAATCTCCTGAAACAAATTCTATTTCAAGTCCTTTTTCTTCTGCTTCAGCTATACCTATATTAAGCTCTTCGGGGCTATTAAATATTACTGTTTTATTGTCAATTAAATATTCAAACATATTATTTTAATTTGTTTTTGCTTTGTATTTTTTAAGTAAGTCTTTAACCAATTTAGCAGCATTAGTATACCCTGATTGTCCGCTAAAATATTTTTTTCTTACTAAATCAATTAGCTTATTTTGTGCCTCTTTATTTTTAATAGGGTCCTCGCTGTTGTAAGTGTAAGATTTTAATTTTCTTTTAGCAGGTTTTCCTTCTTCTATTATAGCATCTTCATCTTCTCCTAAGTCTATTGTAAACCCATTTTGTGTAAAAACTACATCATCTTCTAAATTTAAAGCTAAATCTACTGCTGTTTCTATAGGTATATCTTGAGCAAATTGAGTTGTTATATCTTCTTTTAAATCTATCAAAGTTTGTTCAGCTGAACCTATTTTTTTTCCTTTTTTATCTTCTTCAATAGGATTACTATCAACAACCCTATAATATCCTTCTTTTGGCTCACCAGGTTTTATTTCTTTAATTTTAGTATCAACAAAAAATGTTTTATCTACGCTGGCCTTAACATACCTTTTTTGATCCATGGGTTCTAAGCGTTGCCATGCTTTCGAATCAATAGGTATGCCTTTGTCGTCTACTACGACTAAATCATCCAAGTACATGTTCTGTTCTTGTTTATCATTTTTTGCTCCATTAACGGTAGCTAAAGTGGTATTAATTAATTTTTCTCTTTTTATGTTTACTGTCTCAGTGTTTAAAATTTGTCTATCTTCTAGTACTTTTTCTCCGTCTTCATTAGTATTAGCAACATTAAATTCATTTTTATCAACTAAATTAGTTTGAAAATTGTCATTTTTATCGTAAAATAACTTAGGTATTTCTTCTTGCAATTTATTTTGAACGTTTGGAATTTCTTCAATTAAGTTATTAAAAATGTCAGGAAGATCTGCAGCGGGTGCTTCATAAGCGCCATCAGGGCCAGAAGCTATATACCACATACCTTCGTCCCCTCTATTTTCAAGTTTTCCTGTATAACCACCCGTATTGCTAGTACTACGTGAAAAGGTTTCACTTCTTGTAATACTCCCGTCTTTGTCTGCTTTGTAAAATTGTCTGTTGCCTGCAGCATTTTGTGATTTTGCTAATTCTTCTTCAACAGGAACATTGCCAATAAGGGCTTTAGCCGCTTCATTGTTAATAGCATATTGAGATTTATATCCTTGTAGTTTTTCAGCATTATTACGTGATATTCTTGTATTTCCTCCCGCACCAGGTGCTAGAATATCATATTGTCTCTGAGCATTATACTCCGTAGCTTCACTCATTCCTTTCATTAATTCCTCCCCAAATATTTTTCGACCTTTATTAAAATAAGTAGGGTCAGTAATTAACTTTTGTTCAAGATCATTAAGATATTTATTAGTTCTTTGTACTTGTAATCTTCTTTGTTCTCTTTCTTTTTTTCTAAGCACTCCTAAATCAGTTATGCCTTTAGCTAAACCTGAGATACCCTGGCTAAGTCCCCTAGCTAAGATTTCACCGGACCTGTCTTCTATTATTTTTGGATTTCTATAACTCATTTTATTTTTTTTTAATCGTATAAACCTGTTCCCGCGGAGCCACTCATACTGCTAAATTGTCCTGGCGTGTAAGTAGGGGTTGATGGTGTCGAATTACCTCCGCCAAATCCTCCTTGGCCAATCACTGACCCCGCTATATTTCCAATACCCCCTATTATAGCGGCGGTATTAGCTGCTCCTGCAGCATTAGCATTAGCTTGATTTACACTAGCCTGTGTAAGGCCTGCCGACATTCTATCAAGAGTAGCTTGATCTCTTGTTTCTTGGGTTTGCATTTCAAACATTTTACCTCTACCCATTAATTCTTGTGTTCTTCCTCCTTCAGATATTTGTAGTCCTTGTATTCTTGCTTTTTCAGCAATTTGTTTTGATTGCAATTCGGCTTCACCCTGTGCAGCTAACTTTTCGTTTTGAGCTTCTTGTTTTTCAATATCTGCAGCCACGTCTTTTTTACTTCTTGCTGCAGCATTTGCTAAAGCTGTTGCTCCACCAGCACTTGCCCCCGTTGCTTGTAATGTGTCTAGAGTTGCGGCCAAAGCTAAATCAGTTTGTTCCATTTGTATTTCCGCAGCACTAGTAGCCACACCTAAATCTGCGTAGGGATTAGACATTTCACTACTAAGATCAGTAGCTAATCCAGCTAAAGATTTAACATCAGAATAAGGATTTGTAATATCTTGTCTATTTCTTTCAAAAGCATTTATAGCTCCTTGAATTCTTCTTTTTTCTCTAGCAGCGGCTCTAGCTTGTTTTTTAGCTTTACTATTGCCAAATATTCCGCCGATTATTTGAGTTGCCGCTCCTATCCCAGCGGCTACGATCATTCCTGACATAATTTTTCTTTTTTATTATATTCTTCCATTGTAAAGGAAAAGAAGTTATTCTCCACCTCTTCTATATTTCTTGTATCTGTAGGGTTTGCTATTATATTTATCCAAACACAATCCTCTATACACTTAATTAATCTTTTAGTTCCTTTTAAAGAGTACGACCAACAAGGAGCTACATGTTCTACAGTTTCGTTATCAGCTTGTACTATTACTTTACCAGATAATAAAAACCAAAAATGATTTGTATGGTGCAAAGCACTTATAACCATAGTATCAGCTTTCATTTTCATTTGACGCATGTATAATCCGTCGGTAAAATTATTAGTTATTGGGAATTCTTCATTGTTAACTAAATTCTTACCATCTCCATATATTCCTTCTTCATTGCTCTCTATAAGCACATTCTGTAATACTTCTAATTGTTTTATAAAATTAATTGATAATTCATTATTCATTTAATTTGATTTAAGATGATTGCACAAAAGTTGTGCTTACTGCAAATAATTCTCTTTTACCTGCATTTTTATTATTTATTTCCATTTTAATTTCTCCAAAAAATCCTTTTACCCCAGAAGAAGAAGATCCAAAAACAACCTCACCGTTTTGGGACGGAGTACTGTTTACAATATCTGCATAGTATTTATCTTCTTTAGCTTTAAATCTGTTTATTAACAGAGCGTTTTGCATTTGTTGTAGACTAGTAACAAATACCGATTCCGTTACAGGCAAAGCTGTATCAGTATTAGTAGAAAAGCTTTCCATTCGCCAGCCATCAGATCCTTCGTAATTTATAGTTTGAAAGTTTTTAACTGTTGAGGGAGCTCCGTTAAACACAAAAGTTACATTAGAATTATATGTAATCCCATAAAACACAGATCTATCTGTTGTATTAGGAGCTAATGTATAATGCTTGTATAATTTTCCGGAATTAGCCGTAAAATAATCATTATTTAAACTTATTAATTGATTAGGATTGTAATCAAAAAAGCTAGTCCACCCTTTTGCTGTATCGTCAAAAGCTAAAGTATTATTTTCAAAAGTTGAACCTCTTTGGTTTGGAATTTCTGATGTAATTGAAACTACATATTGTTTATTATGTGCATCCCAACCTGCTTTAATTCCCCCCGATGTAGCCGTAGATAATTTATCTCTAAAGTAATCAGTCATCCCATAATTTGATATTACAGTAATGCCATCCATAGACAATCTACAAACTACATTTTGATCTTTATCTGTAAAGTATTTTCTATAGCCATTAACTGCAAATGATTCTGGGTCCCTACTAATCCCATACTCTCCTCCAAATGCTACATTTTGTCCTATAACTAAATTACGACTAGTAACACTAGCATTGCCTTCTGCAGAATATATAGCGTCTTTATCAATTAAAGATTTACTTACTTTGTTTTCTTGAAATATAATAAGGTTGGTGTCTTCTGCATATAATTTTTGTATAGAGCCATTAGCTGGATCTATAGTTCTAGTTATGTCCTCACCTACACTAAACTGATTAGTTTGGTTTATACCTGTTCTAGAATTAAATATACCAGAGTGTATAAGCCCGCTAAATTTATGTGATTGTTTTGGCTCGTCTTCTACTATGTATGCTTTAACTCCAAAATCTACAGATGTATTATTATATCCACCTCGTATTCTTGATTCCTCTATAAGCCAATCACTATCCGGAGTTGCTTGATAAGCTTGTGGTATATTATCAAAGTTTATTATTTTACCAAAAGTTATTACAGGTGTTCCTGTAAAATTAGTTGGGGAATCGGCCACAACAAATGTAGTGTTATTTGTTTTTGATATTATAGTAGAAGTATAATTAACATTGAGTCCCGATATGCCATCCACGTAAGTCATAGAAACTTCCTGACCCACATTCATTCTTGTATCATCTAGCCCTGCTGGAGTCGGTGTAATTTCAGTTCCATCAGGGTTTGTATAGGGTCCACCAATAGTAAAAGTAAGACCACTCACTGACACAATGGTAGCTGCAAAATCAGGAGCTACATCAGCTATTGTCTTGATCTTTTTTAACCAAAATGTATTAAAATATTTAAGTTCTATATTTGCTGCCATGTTTATAAATTCTGATATATTCTAGTTGTTCCTTTCCAAAATCCGCCGCCACCTGGACCTGTTGGAAACGGTTGTCCTGATACTCCATCGTAAGTTCCTATTATTGAACATTTTGCTCTCTCACTAAAAGTTCCAGAAAAACGTACTCCGCTAGTGCTATCTAATCCTACTATCCACTGTAAATAATATCCATCACCGGATAGTTTAAAATTTGGAAGAGCAGGAATAAAAGCGGCTGTTTTTAATTTATAATTTATATATTCATTAGGAGATGTTGGAGAATAAACATTAGTTAATAGTGCATCGGTATAAAAATTATTAACATAATCTCCCATTGGGTTATCCGCATATAAAGTTTGTGTAAAAGTATTATCTATAGCTACACTATTGGAACTTCCTGTGGAAGCTTCATATTCATAGGATTTAAACCCACTTGGCAATGGATTACTACTAGTGGTTGCTGCATTTTGTCCTATCCAAGGAATACACGTAGGGTAATGCACATCCGTTGCTGTAACCCAAGCAACACCTTGAGTTTTGCCCTCTTGCCCATTTTGCTGAGAAAACTTATCTAAAATAATTAAGTATTCTACGGGGTTAGAATTTTCAGGCGTATCAAAATCAGCTTTATCAAAAGCTCTTACAAACTGTACTGTTAAAGATGTATTTGTTTCTCGGCGATATAATGGTACCGTTCCCCAAAATTGGGTACCTTCGGGAACAGACGGCCAATCTGCCCCTATTGCTGGCGAATTACTAACATTAGTAAAAAGAGCATTATTATATTCTTTAGGAAATCCTTCTGCTCCCGTTAATAATATCCAGTCCGAATAAATACCAGCGGAATCTTTTTTTCTATAATAAAATTTAACATTTTTTATAAAATACTCTGATGTTCCTGGAGTAGCACCACCTCCGGTAATACCAGCGGTAGCTTCCATATTTATAGTAAACATTACGGTACCCGATGTATGAGCTGTTCCGCTGTTTCCAGGAATACCACCAGGCCCTATTTTGTATAATCTATTAAAAGTAACTGTTCCTCCACCTAATGTAGAAAAATTTCTTTGCTGGGTTGTCAAAAATCCCGTTCCTACTTCAGGAATAGACTCTACTGAACTTAAAACCTGAGATGTAAGTTGATCTCCTATATACCACACCCCTGTAACAGGGTCACCTTGAACTTGACCGGTTCCTGCTATTTGTTCTGCTTCATTTGCCGGGGTACCTACAGCCTGTATAGAAGTTAGGTTTGCTTGTGAATACGGACCAGCAGTAGGATTCCCGGGTAGGTTATTAGTAATACTTAAAACGCATAAATTATCAGAAAGAGCCCCTGGGTTAACAGCAGGATATCCTATAGTTATAGTTATTTCTTGCGAGTAAGATAAAAAGCTATAGTCTCCTTCAACACCGCCAACGTTCCAAGCGTCTTGCAAAATTACTTTCACTTTATAAATTCCATTTGGAATAGGCGTGCCAGGAGCTGGAGGCACCGGTTGAGTTATTTGTCCGTTAGTTGGATCTATTTCCCAGTCATAATCATCTATAACATCAATTTCACCAGGAATAGCTTCCATTAAATATCGTAGTCCTTGTTTATTGGCGTCTGCAGTAGTTGATGCTGTTCCATTTACCGCGCTTGACCAAGCGCTAGCTGGTAATACTACCGAATCTATATTTGTTATTGCGGGATTGGATAAGGCGCTAAAAGAAGGGGCTATATTTTTTAATGCTCCGAAGCCACCTACTTGGCCTTCTAGTGTTAGCTGAGAAATATCTCCATCTGCAGTTTCTATTTCAAATACAAATGTGTAAACATTTAATTCCCTACTAGTAGCAGTAAAAACTAAAGGCTGGCCATTATCATCTCCTAAAAATCTTAATTGTGCTTTTCCTGCGGTACTACCACTTCCAAGAACTCTTTCAAATAATTCTACGGGATTTCCATCATGGTCAAATTGTCCTACTAAGTCAAAGCGCTGGACAGGTGCTCCGAATGGATTTCCTTCAACATCTAGCGGTTCAAAATATTGTGTAGTAACAAAAGTTCCTGCAGTAGTGGTTTCATCAAATACCCAGGTTACATCTTTAAAAGAAGTAGCTCCGCCTGCTCCTGTTAGTACATCGGCGTTTAAGTCAACTATTAAGCCTTCACTAGCTGTTTCCCAGTATATATCTAATAATGACTCCACAGGTTCTGTTTCGTATATTGCTAAATAAGGAAGCATATTAGCAGTATTTAAAGGTGAGTTTAAATTATTTAACGGAATAGCGGGTGGGGTTGCCGCCCCGTTTGTTTGATTTAAAGCAGTTGCTCCTATAGATTTATCTATTGTAGAAATTCTAGCAATTAAAGGGTTTGTATCTATTTGATAGAAAACTTTATTACCAAATCCAGGACCTGTGTTTGAACAATTTTGAGGATTATCGGTACTACAGTCATCCCCATTAAAACCATCTGATAAATCAGCATAACCCATGTTAACTTCTTTAGCTCTAGCTATAGCAGTCGATGTATGAGATATTGCAGTTTTACCCTCAGAATTAATTCTAGCATAATATTGACTATTGTAAGGGGTTGAAGTTGCTAACGGAGTAGTCATCAAATTAGTTACTCTACCATACAATGTAACCGAGCTTCTATATTGTTTTTGATCAGGCCCTACCTCAGCTAGATCCCTAGGTATTTTGTTAATGTTGTCATTAAATAAAACTGTAAAAGCGGTAACATTAGTTTCATCTGTGGGAAATAATCCGTTTTCAAATCCTCCAGATTTAAAAGTGGCGGGTACATTTATGTCATTAGCATTACCCGATTGGCCAGGATAGCCATTAAGTATTCCAGGCAAATACACGTTGTAATATTCTTGCTCTGTTTGTTTTACTACTATTTTGTAACTATACCAACCTAAATCATTTATATTATATGCAAATTTTAGATCAGGCGTGGTTGATGGTAAATTGTCTGTTCGTAAATAAACATCACTTACTCTACCGGATGTAGTAACTGTATAAGTTTGCCCTCCTCCTGACGGGCCAGTTCTATTAGTTACTTTAACAAAATCCTCATAAGCTCCCCTCATATAATCGCCTATATTAGGAATATGGTTATTGTTAGGAAAAGAAGTACTATTTAAAGAAAATGTATAAGTAGAATCGTCAACAATTGCTGCGTTACCATTAATAGCAAATCCATCTCCCGTCCCGGTTCCTGCTTTTTGTTTTAAAGCATATAATCCAGGTGTTCCTTCTGCTAAGTTCTTTGTTGAGGTTATTTCTGAGTTTACTAAAACCATTATAGCATCGCCAAACCAATCCTTAACGCTTGTATCTGTAGCAACTATATCGTAGGGGCTATATATTGTGGAGCCAAAATAAAATTGTCCACCATCGGTTATCCCATTATCTACCGAAGATAAAATAACCGGAGATTGTCTTCCAAATTTATCAGCTAATACAAACCCTATTTGATAATTTCTATTTCTTTTTACCGAGTGATTAGGATATTCTATCCAATTATTATAAGTTCCTGTAGAACTTTTAGGTGTTATTTTGCAATTGTAATTTATATTAGAAGGCGGGGTGTGCTGATCTCTATAATTACCGTATATAATTCTGTTACCTGAACTTTCTTGAGAAAAAGCTCTTACAGGCACCTTATCATAAACCCTAACGGTTTGCGCTTCCGGCAAAGTTTTGTAGGGTTTTCGTGATTGATAATCGTATGTATAATAATTACTGGTGCCGCTAACCCCGGATATTTCTCCCGCAGTTATACTTTCTAAAACTTTAACTGCTACAGCATCGCTTTCTCTAAATAATATTTCTACCTCACTTATTTTATAGTCACGTACTATTCTATTAGCATTAGTAGGCAATGGAATAACTAGTCCTATATTTTGAACATTGTTTTCCATAAAATTTACAACAGTAGATTGATAAGCCGCATCCTCATCTCCATTTATAAAAAAACCACCTTGTTTAGGAATGTATGCAATTTGAGTAAATGGGGCCATTAAAGAATATTCGTTATCGTCATACTTAAATCTATAACTAAATCTAACGAATCTATCTTCTAAGTAGTCGGGATCTCCAGGCCACGTGTCGTCTCCCGTTTTGTTGGTCATTGTAGATATAATAAGAGATACATAAGTGCCTACAGCGGGAACAACAGGAAAAGCAGGAGAAACAGTAATTCTAGTATTACTTCCCACTAAGCCAACCCCTATTACTTTTATATGACTTAATCCGGTTATAGCTGGGGATTGTTCTGCTGAAACAACAGTTGCTCCTATAAATGGTGTTATAGCTGCAACTTGATCTCCTGCTACTTGAAAATATGCAGTAGCTCCCGAAGAAACAACTAAATTTATTCTATTATATAATTGTATAGCCTGATATGGGCTATATTTTGCTACAGAAATTTGGTGCTCCTGTGTATAATAACTTTGAGAAGTTGAAAAACTTGAGCGACCTCTTTGACTGCTTACTGTTCCTAAACCTATATTTATTTTACGAGGCTGATTTCTGTTGTCTGTCCAAAATAATAAATTTTCAATTAAATTAATACCTATTATTCTATTAGTAGTAGAAAAATTTAAAAATTCACCTTCTACTAAAAGATTGTATGCTCCTGTAGCATTGTTATATGCATATATATAATGCTTTGAAGTAGACGGAGCATCTGTTGGATTAGACGGGTCTGGATCAGTATAGTCTGTTAAAAAAACAAATATTTGATCTGTAGAGTTATTATTTTTTATACCTATTATAGTAAGGCCCGCCCCGACATCTGTTCCTGTAACTAAATCATTGCCTATTATATTTTCTAAGGCACCAACGTCGTCATCTTCGGATCTACCAACAGATATATTCCGAGCATCTCTATATTCCCCATTAGGCAATATTCTATCGTCAAGATCTTTATTCATCTTAGACTTTAGAAATGTGTTTTTTATTTGTTGAGCCATTTAATTATGATTTAATCCATTTAGATTTGCCTCGCATTACTTGAACAATTTCTTCAAGCTTAATATTTGATAATCTTATTTTTGCATTTCTCAGTTTAGCTGATCTGTCTCTCTTTAATCTTTGTACAATGTATTCAGGTTGATTAATTCTAGACGCTAATATAGAATATAATATATGTGCATATAAAGCATCCTCTGCCATTTTAGGTATTCTTGCATCTAATTCATAAGCTAAACCATCTGAAATATATTCAAGTACTATTAGTCGATCAATTAAATTAGAAGAAAAGGCTATTGTGCCGTCTCTTTCATTCATATTAAACCAACCGTTTCTTTGAGTGTATTGAGGGTTGTTTCCGTATCTTTGTCCATAAAAAGGGTTGCCTGTAAGCCATCCAGCATAAGACCAATAATCTTCTACAGTAATATTACCGTTAAGTAGATTATCATTAGCATCTCCCCATCGTTCTAATGTTTGAGAAGACCCTTCTAGGTTATCTCCAAAGTTATCTTGAACGGGGTCTCCTTGAGGTTCATCTTGTAATGGAACTTCGTAAGGGGCTATAGTTAAATTATTAGCAGGATAAATAGGGTGCTTTGTTCCTTGAGAATCAATATAGCTTAACGCAACGTAATTAACATAGTCCTGAGGAATTATAACGCTTAAGCTAGCGGGAATAGTTAACTCTTGAGATTTTATGCTTTTTAAAGTATCATAGCTAAATTCTTGTAATCCTCTTTTAGCATGAAATATGACATCAGTTCTTTTAACATCTGGTATTAATTTATGTTCGCCTACATAAGTAGCTATAAAACCATTAATTATGTCGTTTAAAGAAGTATATCCATATTCACCGTAATTTTCTTGTACAGCTGTACCTATAGCTTCGTTATTACCATAACTTCCGCCGTCCATTGATTTTAGCTGCACTACTACATAAACATTCGCTACTGGGGGTGCTGCTATAGTTATCGTGTTTTCTACAACCGTAAAAGGCAATACATACCGAGTATAAGATCCTGGCATATTGGTTGCGCTAGTGTAAAGAACAAAATTATTTAAAGTATAATTAACAGAAGCTGGGTCGGAAGAAGCGAATACTAAATTTGTATTAAATGTAGTTGTAAATATTCCAGTACCGTCAGATATAAATTTTTGAGCTCCAGCATAATACTGGGCATTAGTTTCGGTTATTAAACCTCCATTTGGTTTAGGCATATCTTATAGTGTTGAGCGTTGTACTTCTTGTTGAACTTGTTGAGCAGCTACATTAATTATTTGAGGATCTCTTATAACAACACCAGAATAAAGTAATATTTTTAATATAATATTAGTTTGTTCTGTTTTTGATAATTCAAAATCAACAGAATTAGTCGGGTCCCATTGGTAGTAATTTTGTCCAGAAGGTATCGTAAAATTCCAAATAACATCTAAAGGCTTTCTTAAATAACTTACTGTTATATCCGATGTAATAGTTTGCGGGTATAAATATAATTTATGGTTTTCATATAAATATATAGGGTATGTAATAGTAGGAGCTACTAAAGGCGTGGTGTTTATATATAAAAGCTCGTTTCGCTGCACTAGTTGAGCTTCTGTGGTATCTTTATATATTACTGTGCCAAGTTTATAAAAGTCCTCTGGGGTTGCCGTAACAACTATAGCGGCTAAATTAGCTGGAACAGTATTAAATATTATATTAGCGCCACTAATAGTAAAAGCAGTTGTAATAACGCCATTAATAGTAACGGATATTACACTACTTGCTAATTGAGAAGATGTTATTGATGTAAAAGGAAATGATATAGTTGTGCCGTTTCCTGTAAAAGTTTGCGTAGCTACACTAGCTCCTGATGTGGTAGGCAATGTAAAACATTTATCTGGAGCAACATAAGTAGCTGTTCCGTATTCTTTAAATATAGAAATGGCTTGATCAACATTTTTAATTCTGTCACCATATTCTGTATCATTATCCGGTCTACGAAGTTGTAGATTTAATGTATCAAAGTAACTTTCAAATATTTCAAGCTGAACTTGCGTTGCAACTTTATTAAATTCATCTGGTGATAAGTTACCTCTCTGTTCTTTATTAAGAATAAGTAACACCGTTTTATAAACTATGTCTACGTTTACTGCCATTTTATTTTTTTATTATAAATATTAACCGGCCTCACCTAAGAAACCGGCTAATAATAATTCACCATCTATAATATAATCACGTGTTTTTAAAAAAAACTACTAATTAAATTTCTTTTCTATAGATCTATATACTTCAACTCCTTCGTCAGTCTTAAAATAAGCGGCCATAGCTGAATATGGGTTTTCATCAAAAGGTACAGACATTAGCTTTCTACCATTAGATGTCCAAGAGAAAGTTCTTTGATCTTGAGACAAAGTAATTATATTTGCTTCTGTAGCTTTTATTGCTACATTCCTAAGACCTACATTCTCATCTTGAGCTAATTCTAAAAACAATTCAGGGTTGTTATTTGCAAACAATCTTAAATCTCTTTTTATTTCTTTTGAAGATAATTTATTTACGCCATTACCCATTTCAACTCTTAGTATAGCCTCAGCATCGTCAATGTCCATATCTCTAGCGAACACTGCCGCATCGGTCTGCAGATCAAGTAACTCTAAATCATCGTAAGCTTCTTCAACGGGATCATACTCCTCGTAAATTCTGCCTTTTAACGGATGATATAATGAAAGAAGTTTTTGTAAATTTTGTTGTGTTTTAGGAACTCTTAAGTCCCCGTCTCTAAACATGATATGTCCTAATGTAGCTTCACCATCTTGTTCGCTTTTAAAAGGTGAATCATGATTAGTAGCATATCTAATTTCTTTTTGTATTCCAGTTTCTTCATCAAAGTACAACAGTGCGTGCTTTCTAGTATGCTTGCCTGGAATAGTTAATGTAAGAGGAGTATGTCTACCTACTAAGTAATACAGCCTGTCTTTAATTTCCCATTTAGGTTTTGTTGACTTTTTTGGTGTTTCTACAACTGGTTTTGTAGCAACTACTTCTGGTAGTCCATCTGTAATTGGTTCTTGTGGTGCAGCTTTTTTAACTGCGGGTTTTTTATTTGCCATAATATAATATAATTAAATAGTTAAAAATAAAGGGAGGACCCGAAGGCCCTCACCTCTAGTATTGAAATTATTAGATTCCTCTGAATAATACAAAGTTGTTAGCTGCTTGAGTAACTAAACATCTTTCAGATAGGAAGTTTACTTCCATTGCATCAAGAGTTGAATTACTAGCACCTCCAACAGATCCTGTTAACCAAGATTTCATTCTACGATCATCAGTTTGAGAAGCTCTGTATCGTACGTGCAAAAATGGACGACGAATGTTAGTTCCTAAAACTTGATCGTAAACAGTTGAAGTTCCAGCAGGTACTAATACACCTTCGATTGAGTTAACCCCATTGATAGCTCCACGAGTAGACGCATCATTTAAGTATTTCCAATCTGTTTTGTAAAAGTCATAAGATCCTCTACGGAATCCGCTGAATCCTAAGTTAAGTGCCATGTCTTCTGAATTTTCAAATAATCCATAAGCAACACCACCTGAAACTCCTGAAGAAATACTTGCTAGCATATCATCAAAATCTAAAGCAGTTTGACGATTTAAGAATAACATGTTCTCCTCAATTGCTCCTTGAGTATCAAGGTTTTTAAGAATTGCATCAAATTCAGTTAATCCGTTTGCAGCTGTAAATCCAGTTTCTACGTTTCCTCGAGCTTGAATAGCCGCAAATAAACCTTGTGTTCCTGGCTGAGTTAATGGGTTAAGAGCAGATGCGTTTAATTCACCTTCTACCATTGCCATTTCTAAGTAATCTTCAAAACGTAAACGAGTTTCAGATTCAGCTTTTAAATACCATAAGTACCCGTCAGTTCCGTCTTCAGTCGCTACATTTACCCATCCGATTTGTGCAGTATCAGATCCAGATACAACGTACTGATCTCTAATAATGATTGGAGAGTTAGAAAACTGTGTTAATACAGGCTCTACACTATTTCGTACTGCAGAGTTACCTGCACCACCTGCTGCTAATGTAGTTCCTTTGGAATAATCCGATCCGTAAACGAATACTTTTAATCCAGCTGCAGAAAAACCTTGAGTTGTCAAAGTTGTTCCAGCAAATGGTTGAATAGTAATTGTTCCAGCTGCACCAAGTACAGAAACTGTTACAATACCTTTTGCTTCTAGTCCAGTAGCTGGATCTAAAACAACAACAGTATCATTTACTGAAATTACGTTACTAACTCCTGCTACAGCGCCTGGGTTAATAGTAATTACAGATAATGTACCAGCTCCGTTAGCTTGAGATGCTCCAGCGTAAGAGATGTGTAATCTGTTTTGTTCAGACCAAATAACTTGATCAGAAGTCATTGGCATTTCAGCACCAACCATTCTTAAAAATCCAGATAACGTTCTGTTTCCATAACGCTCTACTTCTGCTTCGTAGATTTCTGGTAAATACTGCTGAGCAAAGTCAGCAAAGTTTCCTGGAATCCCAGCGGCTCCACCGTTGTTGTTCCATTGTAAATAATTTGACGCAAGCAATTGCTGCGTTTGTGATGGGATTATACTCCCAAATTGTGGTAATAAACTCATTTCTATTAGTTTTTAAACTTTTTAATTTTTAGCTTTGCGGAGTCCGCTCCAGAAATTGATTTTACTTTATATGCACCAAAACGAGCACTTTCAACAGGTGCTGCTTTTCTAGCTTCTGTAGATGTATTATTAGATTTGTTTACAACATCTCTAATAGCATCTGCTTTGCCTTGTTCGTAGAAGTGATTTGCTATTTTATCAGCATTCGCTCCTGCGTATAAAGCCTTGTGATACCCTTTAGTATCTTTAATCGTACCATCTTCCCCAAGGAACTTCCCTATGAAATTACCAATGTCCGATTGTTTTTCCCCCACTTGAGTAGCATTTTGAACTCCATATCTAAACTTTTTTTCTCCTAAATTAAAATCGAAACCTTCGAAATCTTTATTAAATAATTGTTCAGTTTGAGTTTTAAACTTCTCATGGTTTTGTGAGTTTCTTTCTTGATCCTCCTTATATCGATTAAAAAAATCCGATGCCTTTTGTTGATCCTCAGAAAGACTAGGTGACTTCAACTTGATGTCATCATAATATTTTTCTTTAGTATCCTCTAAAAACTTACGGGCTTTTGAAACCTCTTCTTTGTATGCGAGTTTTTTTCTTTTGATGTCTCGCTCTTCATCAATATCTTCATCAAATGCGAAAGTGTCTTCGATCATAAAATCAATTTCTTCTTGCGACAAATGAGGTTTAGTACTTTTATAATATTCTTTTACTAAGACATCTCTATCAACATCTTCATAATTTGTATTGAGTCTAATGTAATCTTGCATAGTCCCACCTGTTTCTTTCATAAAGTCTACCAGTTTGTTTATATTTTCTGGCAAATCATTTTGAATAAGCTGGGGTTCCGCCGTCGGTTCTTCTACTTTTTCTTCTACTTTTTCTTCTTCGGTAATTTCTTTAATGACTGGTTCGGGTGTTCCCTCCGCCACTTCCTGTACATCTCCGGCTGGTTTATTCTCATCCACACCATCTGTGCTTGACTCTTGAACGGCATCTTTTTCTTCTTTAGGAATTACTACTCTAGTTACATTACTTGGAACGTCTATTAAAGGCTCCTTGTTTTTTGCGGCCAACTGCTCATCAGTTAGCTTTGGCTTGGATTGTATCTTAAAAGATCCTTCCGTTTTTGTTTGTTCATTCATGATATAATATTATATAATTATTAAATACTTATTTAGTTAGGATCAAACGAAGACAGATCAAATCCACCCATTACGTCATTGCCTTGTGATTCAAAGTTCTTAGGCATTCCTTCTGTTTGTCTTTGCTGTATTAATTCGCTTTGTTGAGTCCCCTGTATTTTTACTCTTTTGTCTTTTCTATCTTCTATTTCCGCCTCTTTTTGTTTAGTGGCACCTAATTGAGCTTGAGCTAATTGCATATTGTATTCAAACTCTGCTGCCATCAGCTGTTTCTTTATTTGAGCTTCCCTTTCCATTCTTTGTATTTCAAATTGGGACTTAGCTTGTTCTATAGCAACTTTTTCTGCTGTTAAAGCTTGTTGTTTTTGCACTTCTGCCATTGCAGCTTTTTCAGATGCTTGAGCATTTGCTTCCGCTTGAGCTTGTATGTTTTGTTGTGTTGCAGCTTGTTCTCTTTCTAATTTTTTCTTGCGCTTAAGCTTTAACATTTGATTAGCTAGCTTAAGATTTTTAACTTGACGTATATCAATAGCGTCTTCTATATCAATGCTGCCCTGCTGCAAAGAAGCATTTATATTAGCAGCTAGCTCGGCTTTTTCTTCATCATCGGGTTCCATTTCTAAATATATACCAAAGTCATGCAAATTTAAATTTTCCATTTCTCTTAAAGTCTCAACGTTAAAAGTAGATACGCTATTCATTAATGAATTTTTAGTAAGCGGGAAATTTAATACGTCTGCTATTTTTAAAGAAATGTTTTCACAAGTACTAAGCGCTAAGAAAATACTAGCGTCTTGTATGTGCTTAGTTGCTACATTAGATGCGTTAGCTGCCATTTTTTGTAGACCTACTAACGAATCCGCAGAAGGCAGAGATCCATCTCTTGCTTCATTTAATCCTGTAACGTCTCTAATCATTTGCATATTATAATTATAAGCAGTAATAAGAGATTGTATTTTTCCTATTCCACTAGAAGAAGACAATTCTTGTATAGGCACCTTAGCTCTATTCATATCTCCGTCTTGAGTAAGAGATCTACCTACAACAGAACCAGTTTGGAAATACATATTTAATGCTTCCGCCGGATTATAATTTGTTCCATTACCTAGGTCCACCTCAGCTAATCCATCCATATCTAAGAATATTCCATCGGGCACCATTCTAGATAATACTTGCTGTATTTTTAAATGAGTTAATTGAATAACATCAGCAAAACCT
>Ga0209535_1001184_pt1 | contig 17948 bp, 14 predicted proteins | sample LinPmetageLP28_FD_184041 | JGI IMG/M metagenome (GOLD analysis project Ga0209535, IMG submission 184041) | Marine viral communities from the Pacific Ocean - LP-28 (SPAdes) (version 2) | ecosystem: Environmental > Aquatic > Marine > Oceanic | place: Pacific Ocean | collected 2009-08-22 | reverse complement strand
CAACGAAGTTACAAACGACATGATGGCAGCGGCTGACCCGCAATACATGTTTAACAATACGCCGCTAGATATGTCCGAGAATGCCAGAATGGCTAGAGCGAGTGAGTTGGGTTTTGATAGTGATGGCCTGCATGGCACTAGGGGCGGCAGTGAGCGAAGCGATTTCCAATCATTTCGCAGCGATGTGGAGACATACATTGCTCCTAATACAAGTGCGGGCGCTGAATTAATGGCTCAGTTTAATACTGTGGATGGTGGCAAGAGCATGCCGCTTAAACACAGAGGTAACTTACTTGACACAAGTGACAGATCAAACAATTTCCAACAACGCAGAGACGCGCAAGAGATGTTTAATAATGCCGACTTAGGCAAATTTGAAACTGGCGATTATTCTGGCCTTCCAGAATGGAGCAACTTTAATGCAATTAACTCAGCGCGAGACTCAGGTTACGATGGAATTAAGTTGGAAGAACGTGATTGGGTCAACAGCACGGCAGTGTTTAACCCCGCCAACATCCGCTCGCGTTTCGCTAGATTTGATCCAGAATTTTCTGACTTGTCCAACTTGTCAGCAGCCAACGCCAACGCCAGCGTCGGCGCGCTTGTACTAAGTCAGCACGCTCGCGCCAAGCCCGAACTGGCTGACATACTTGCCCAAAACGGCGTAGACCCTGCAAACATAAATGCCGCCCCTATTCAGCGCGTGCAGGCCGCTCTGGAGACAGCGACACAACGCCAGATTTTAGATCCGCGCAGTGCCAACTCTATTCTGCAAGGTTTTGCGCAGCCAGAGTTGGAAGATTTTTACGCCAACGCCAACCCGCTCGCAGGCTTGCTTGCTATCCAACAACCTCAACAACGTGAAAACAGAGGGTTACTCCAATGAGCATCACCACTTACGCCGAGTTAAAAACCGCTATAGCGAGCTGGCTCAATCGGGATGACTTAACTTCCGTTATTCCTGATTTCATTGCGTTGACTGAGGCGGCATTAAATCGGGATTTGCGGCACTTGCAAATGATCGACCGCGACGACGCAACAATTGACACGCGCTTCATACAGCTTCCCGGCGATCATCTTGAAACTGTGCGCTTTGGTATAACATCAGGCGACACGCATCGACTTGAGTTAGTGAGCTTAGACGCCATGCTGACACAGCGCGAAAAAAGCGGCAACACGTCAGGACGCCCCAAGCAATACGCCCACATTGGCAACCAGATCGAACTTTATCCAACACCAGATGCCGCTTATTCTGCGCAGTTGACGTATTACGCAAAGATACCCGCGCTAAGTGATAGCAATACATCAAACTTCGTGCTGGCAGATGCGCCAGACATTTACCTATACGGCGCGCTTATGCAGGCAGCGCCATATTTGCTTGACGATGCGCGCTTGCAAGTTTGGGGTTCAATGTACGCCGCCGGGCTGGCTTCAATGCAAACAAGTTCCGACAATACGCGAAACGCTGGCTCTGGGCTGCGCATGCGCGTCACTTCTTTCTAATATAGATGACACATGGTAACATAATACCGCTCGATATGGAGACAAAAGCATGAGTTTCACCAACACGCATGAAACGCACTTACTAACTTACACGCTTACAGCAACGAGCGTCACACGCCCGACAGCTTGGTATATCGGCTTGTTTACTGGCGCGCCGGGCGAAGCAGCAGGCGGCACCGAAATTAGCGGCAATGCCTACGCAAGAAAGACGGTAGCGTTTACGATTTCTGGCAACTCTGCGACGAACACTGGCGCAGTTGAGTTTACAGCAGCTTCTGGCGGCAATTGGGGTACAGTCACACACGTTGCAATATTCGATGCCAGCACGTCGGGCAACATGATTGCATATAGCGCATTGTCAGCCAGCAAGACCATTAACGACGGCGACGCATTCCGTATTCCAGCGTCAAACCTTACCATCACGCTAGACTAGGATTGCCCTTATGAGCAAGCTTTTCAACCGCGCAAAAATGACAACAACGACGGCTGGCACGGGCAACCTAACGCTTGGAAGCGCGGCTGACGGCTTTGTTACGTTTGCGGCGGCTGGCGTTGTCAACGGCGATGTCGTGCGCTACTGCATTGAAGCAGAAAACGGCACTGATTTTGAGATTGGTGAAGGCTCGTATACGGCCTCTGGCACAGTGCTTTCTCGCGCTGACGCAGACGTGCAACTCTCAAGCAATTCAAACAATCGGATAACTCTAGCGGCTGGTACGCACAACGTATTCATCACGGCGGCTGATTCAGACTTTGCGCAAGAAATAACTGTAACGGTTGCAGCCGGTAAGTTTGTCATTGATGGCACAAGCCAGCAAATCATTACGCTGCTTCCAAGCATCACTTACAGGCTAGATCAGTCTGACAGTACCAACTCTAGTCATCCTCTTGTTTTGGCATCTGGAAGCGCTGATGGCAGCACCTATTCAACGGGAATTCGCACAGTTGGCACACCGGGGTCAAAAGGCGCTTACACTGAGGTAAAACTTGAGCAAGACGCGCCTGCATTGTGGTACAAATGCTCAAGCCATAGCAATATGGGAAATAGCGTTAATACGGGCGCTCAACCTGTTGGGACAGGCGTAACTGTATACGCTTCGCAGTCGGCTATGCTAGCCGCAGATGCCTCAAGCGCGGTTACTGAGGGTTCGCTTCACTACGATACGGGCGCAAACAAGCTCTATGTCAAAATGGGCGATGCATCCTCAACGGGATTCTACCTTCTTGCCAGCATAACAAACGCCAGCCCAACAATATCCAGCCCATCAACTGGCACAGCTTTTGAACTAGATGGTAGTCCAAATCCCACAACGATTAGTATTTCAGCCTCAGATAGTGATGCTGGACAAGCCTTAAATTATTATTACACTGTTTCGACAGGCACCGTTGGATCAGGCACAACTGTTACAACTTCTGCAACGTCTAACGGCACATATGCATCATCAGGCAATGCCGTTGCTGGGTCAAGCAATGCAAGCACAAACTCCCACTTTAGGATTAACCCAAGCAATAGCGTGGCAACAAGTTTTAGCCTGACTTTTTATGTGACAGATGGAACAAACATAGCCAACACGATTTGCTCATTTTCTTTAGCTTTTACTATACCGAACAGCCGATACACTGCTCTTCTTATGTCAGCTAATGCGGCTGGTGATAATTCCACTTTCACGGATAGTAGCCCGACTACACCCCATACTATTACACCCAATTCCGACCCAGCCCAAGGGTCGTTTTCCCCATATCGACAAGGCGGTTATGCTGCAGAGTTTGACGCAACGGGGGATTATCTTTCAACTTCAACAAGTTCAGATTTTTCTTTCGGAACTGGAGACTTTACTGTTGAATGTTGGGTTACTAAGGATGCCTTAACGCATAAAGGAATCTGGCAAATATCCAACTCATCAAGCGGTTTGCAAAGTTCAAATTATACAAATACAATAGCTCTGGGTTATCAAAATAGTGTACTGCAAATATATGGTGCAGGAAATTCACCCACTGCTTCGGCTCCAATAACTGCTAAAACTTGGTTTCATGTGGCCTATGTTCGATCATCTAACGTATCAAAATTATACTGTGATGGAACAGAAATAATATCTCAATCTGATACGACTAATTACGCCCATACGAATATGGTAATTGGCGGCTATTACGACAGCAGCTATTTACATAATGGAAAAATATCAAATCTTAGAGTAGTCAAAGGGACAGCGGTCTATACATCTAATTTTACCCCACCTACTGAACCACTGACAGCAACTTCCAACACAAAATTATTAGCTTGCTTCTTACCCTACATAGCAGATGCAAACACCCAAGTTACCCCAAAAACAATTACTGTCTCAGGTGATCCTAAAGTAGTCCCATCTAGCCCTTATGATAACACGACACAGAACGCAGCAACGGATTCTGGCAGCGTTTACTTCGATGGAACAAACTCTCTTACCACTCCAAACAGTACAGACTTTGATTTAGTATATAATAACTTTACGATCAAATTTTGGATGTATCCAATCAGCGTAACAGGATATAATAAAGCTGTCCAAAGATACGATAACACTGCTGGCAGTTGGTCTTTCGGCATCCAAGCGGATAAAACGGTGCGCTTGCTAACAAGGAACTCTAGTGGACTTACAAACAATATATTTTCATCAAAATTAATTAGCTATAACCAGTGGTACTATGTCGAAATATCCCCTACCACCACGAAGCTCAACGGTGAAACTTGGATAAGCTCCAGCAACACGGCACTTGGAACTCACGGAGCAAACAGGCCGTTAATTATTGGGTCGGGTGCAAACAATTCTGGGGTTCCAGAGGCTTATTTTCATGGTTATATCTCAGACTTTCAAATCGTAAATGGTGGAACTGCCACCGAAAGCACAATACCAACTGCTCCAATGTCTACCGACAGCAATTCAAAAATACACTTAAAATTACTTGAGTCCAAAGTCTTTGATAAATCTCAAAGTTCAAATCTGGCTTTAAAAGGCAACGCCACTGGCTCAACCTCTCAAACTAAATTTGCGGCGGCAAGCTTGGCGCTGGATGGATCAGGCGATTATGCCGTCAGCACAGACAGCACAAATTACAATTTTGGTACTGGCGATCTAACATTAGAGGCGTGGGTATATTGGACAGGATCAGGTAGCAATGTAATTTTGGACACGCGCAGCACAACGAGTGCATCCGATGGCGTTATGATCCGAACAAACTCAAGCGGCTATTTAGAGATGTATTCTGGCTCAAGTAGAATAGCCGACAATACCGCGCTGACCGCAAACGCTTGGGTTTTTGTTCAGATGACACGCGCATCCAATGTCAGCAAGCTTTATAAAAACTCGGTTCAAGTTGGAAATAACTACTCGGACAGTGTAAACTACTCACACGACGGCTGCGTTGTCGGCGCAGATGTTGGCGGCGGTTCTGGCTGGGCTGGCTTTCTCAGTGACGTGCGCGTCACGAAAGGGCTTGCGCGAACAGCCTCAACGCCAACAGCGGCGCTAAAGGGCTAACAAATGCTAGGTTTTTCCCCCATATCAGCAGCCGCTCTAGGATCAGCAGGCGTTGACGATGGCATTCGCAATGCCTCTGCCACAATTGCTTGCACGTCAAGCGTTTCTGCAAGCGGTGAAATTATTGTTTACTACAAAGACGGCGCTGCAACCATTGCTTGCACATCTTCTGCCAGCGCGACAGCACTTAGCTACAACGTCGAGCAAGGCTTTCGGGCAGGCTATGGCAAGGGCTTATACGGCACATACGCTTACGGCGTAAACATCCAAGTTTTCTCTGGCGCTGCTACGATTGCCTGCACCTCTAGCGCGTCAGCAAGCGCTGTTTCATACAGCACAACGTCAGGCTACCGCGAGGGCTACGGTCAAGGGCTATATGGCACGTTCAAATACGGCGCTAACCAATCCGTTGAAAGCGGCACAGCAACAATCGCCTGCACTTCAAGCGTCACGTCGGCGGCTCAAGTCGTGGCGATTGCGTCGGCCAGCATCACGGCAACATCAAGCGTTACTACTGCCAGCGCAGTGTCAGACATTGTTGGCGCGGCAACCATTGTTACAACGTCAACATTTACGTCAACTGCAAGCGCCACTGTTGAGGCCAACGTAGCGTCAACGTCAGCGGTCAGCGCAATGACAGCAAGCGGCGAAATTAAGTGGGCTGAAGCAAGCGCGGCCAGCACCACTTGGACTGAAGCAAGCGCGGCTAACACAAATTGGACAACATCTGATCTACTAGGAAGGGCTGCATAATGGCTACTCAAACAACACACTACAGCTTTAACAAGCCAGCCATAAACGGCGATGAGGATGCTTGGGGCGGCTATTTGAATGGTAATTGGGATACGCTTTCAACTTTATTGGGCGGCGTGACAAATGCAGAATTTGCTTACTTGGATGTAACAACTCTAGGCACGAGCCAAGCCAGCAAGGTCGTAACCTCAGATGCAAACAACGTCGTAACATTTTCTGGTGGCATAACAGAGGACAGCGTAACGATTACGTCATCCAGCAATGCGGCAACGCTCAACATGCGCGACGGTACAAACTTTGTCCACGATTTGACCGAAAACGTCACATATACTTTTAGCAATCCAGCGGCGACAGGCAACGTGTCAGCATTCACGCTAAAGGTCATACAAGGCTCAACAGCGCGTACAATTACTTGGCCTAGCGTCAAATGGCCTGGTGGTGCAGCGCCAACGCTCACGGCAACAAATGACGGCGTGGATTATTTTGTGTTCATATATGACGGCGCAAATTGGTATGGCTTCACCGCTGGACAGGCGCTTGCATAATGACTAGCGCAAGCAAACTTTTAGGTGGCGCGGCTGGCGCGGCTGGTGGCGGCCTCACAGTAGATCAGGTGTTTTCGACGACGGTTTATACAGGGACAGGAAGCAGTCAAAATATCGTAAATGGCTTAGACATGTCTGGTGAGGGCGGTTTGACTTGGTTGAAAACAAGAGACAACGCTGGAGGCGGTGAAAGCGCCTTGATAGACACGGCTAGAGGAGCTACTAAAAGGTTACGATCACACAGCACTGACTCTGAAGCGACAGAAGTAAACGGGCTTACTGCATTTACATCTACTGGATTTTCTTTAGGAAATGACAGTGGGTATAATTATAATACTGGTACATTTTGCTCTTGGAGTTTTCGCAAGGCCCCTAAATTTTTTGACATTCAAACTTGGGACGGCAACGGCGTTGCCGGGCGTGAAATTGCCCACAACCTAGACTGTGAAGTAGGAATGATACTCATAAAGTTGTTGAATGTAGCAACAAGAGATTGGGTTGTTTATCACCGTGGCGTAGATTCATCTTCGCCAGAAAACTATTTCCTTAGTTTAAACGCAGCTGGCGCAAGACAATCTGATAATGACACAGAAAAACAATTTAACAATGTTGCCCCAACGTCAAACAAATTTACGCTTGGAAACAGCAGTAAAGTCAACGGAAACTACAACAATCTAGGGTGGAAATATGTAGCCTACATTTTCGCTCACGAAACAGGCGATGATTCCATAGTTCAGTGCGGTTCCTACACAGGAAACGGAAGCTCAACAGGGCCAGTTGTTGATGTAGGCTTCCAACCGCAATTCATTTTTTACAAGTGCGCTACAGCAACCGAAAATTGGGAAATTATAGATTCAGTTCGAGGCGTGACAACTAATGGAGACGATAAGGTTTTACGTCCGAACCTTTCTGATGCCGAGCTTAACACTCAGCGAGTAAACTTCCTCTCAAATGGTTGGCAACCGAAAGACAGTGGCGGTCATATCAACGGCAGTGGGCGAACCTATATTTACATTGCAATTAAAGCAGAGGGTTAAAAATGTACGTTAAAATTACAAGCGGATCAGTCAATCAATATCCATACACGATTGGACAATTACGCCGCGATAATCCAAACATTTCGTTTCCGCGAGAAATACCAACGGCTATCTTGCAAGAGCATGGCGTTGAAACTGTCACATATTTGGAGCAACCGAGCTATACAGAAAGAACGCACACTTGCAGCCAAAACGCAGCGCCAACTTTAGTTGACGGAGCTTGGACAACAGGCTGGACTGTCAGCGCAAAAAGCGCCGACGAAACAGCAGCATATGATGCAGCACTTGCCACAACAGAACGCGCCAAACGCGACGCCCTTCTCGCCGAAACCGATTACCTCGCGCTATCCGACGCAACACTTTCAAGCGCAATGACAACCTACCGCCAACAGCTTCGTGAAGTGCCGCAACAAGCGGAATTTCCAAATACGATTTCATGGCCGACAAAACCGTAGGATTACTGAATGCCTCTTGTACCTTTAGCCATTCCAAAGGGCGCTTACAGAAACGGCACTGACCTTATGTCGGCTGGTCGTTGGCGCGACGTTGATCTTGTCAGATGGCATGAGGACAGCTTGCGGCCTGTCGGCGGCTGGCGTCAGCGTCAAAGTGTCAACATATCTGGCGTGGCTCGCGGAATGCTGGCTTGGGAAGGCAACAACCGAGACAGGCACATTGCAATCGGTACGCACAACAAGCTGCACACAATTACGTCAAATGGGGTTGTTTCTGATAACACGCCAAACGCCTTAACAACAGGAAGAGTAGACGCAACAGCAGCAACGGCCTACGGCAGCGGTTTGTACGGGCAAGAAACATTTGGAACGCCAAGACAAGACAGCAGCAACATTCTTCCAGCAACAACGTGGAGCTTGGAAAATTGGGGCCAATATTTGCTGGCTATGTCTAGCGATGACGGCAAGCTTTACGAATGGCAACTAAGCGCAAGCACTGACGCAGCGCTTCTTAGCAATGCGCCAACTTCGTGCACTGGCTTTATGGTGACAGAGGAACGCTTTGTCGTTTGCTTTGGCGCAGGCGGCGATCCGCGCAAGGTGCAATGGTCTGACCAGGAAAACAACAACCTTTGGACAGCGGCGGCAACAAACCAAGCAGGCGATCTAAACATTCAAACAAACGGCACGATTTTAAAAGGGTTACGCACAAGGGGCCAATCGCTTATTCTGACAACTGAAGATGCCCACGCGATGACATTCCAAGGTTTGCCATTTGTGTTTGGAATTGAGCGCGTCGGCACATCATGCGGCCTCATTGCAGCTAATGCAGCGGTCAGCGTAGACGCTGGCGTATTTTGGATGGGCCAGCGCAGCTTTCACGTTTACGCTGGCGGTGCTGTGCAGACGCTACCGTGCGAAGTTGGCGACTACGTTTTTTCAGACATGAACGCAGATCAGAGAAGCAAAGTCAGCGCCGTCGTCAACAGCGAATGGAATGAAATCTGGTGGTTCTACCCAAGCAACAATTCAACAGAATGCGACAGATATGTGGCCTATGATTACGCCGAAAACGTATGGCTAACGGGTAATCTTGCTCGCACGGCTGGCGTTGATCGTGGCGTGTTTCGTCAGCCAATGTATATCGGCACAACTGGCGTTTTATACGAACACGAAACTGGCACAAATTACGATACGTCAACGCCGTTTGCTGAAACCGGGCCAATCAGTATCGGCAACGGAGACAACGTGATGCAAATCGTTGAAATGATACCTGACGAAAAAACGCAGGGCGACGTGACAGCAAAGTTTAAAACGCGCTTTTACCCCAACGCAGCAGAAACAACGCATGGCCCTTTTAACATGTCAAACCCGACCAGCGTGCGCTTTCAAGGCCGTCAAGTTCGCATGCGCGTTGAAGGTTCGTCGGCAGATTGGCGCGTTGGAATAATGCGACTTGACGCAAGAGCTGGCGGGCGGCGATGAGAGTATTGCCGCCAATCACGCCAGATCTTTCGCTGTGGGCTGAAAACTTGCGACGCTTTCTTGGGCGCGCGTTAAACCAGCTCGACGCCAAGCAGCCGGGTGCAAGCGCCGCCGAGGACGGCGTGCTACTTTATGATAAAGAATTTGGCTACCCAATCGTAAGCAAGGCAAACACGTTTAAAGCGCTGGTGGTACGTGAGACAGCTCCAGCATCCAGCGTTGGCGCGGCTGGCGATCTGACAGGCATGATAGCTTGGGATACGTCCTACATTTACGTTTGTGTTGGCGCGCATGATGGATCTGCTCACATCTGGAAGCGCGTTTCTATGACGGGTGGATCGTGGTGATGGAGCAACTGGAAAGATGCAGAAAGTGGATTGAAGCGGCGCTGGAATATTCTGGCAAGACGCACAATTTTGAGGACATAGTTGACGGCTGCAAGAGCGGTAAAATGCAGCTTTGGCCAGCGCCAAAAGGGTGCTTAATAACTGAAATAATAAGCTACCCTCGCCGCAAAGTTTTGAACATATTTCTTGGCGGCGGCGAACTCCCGCAACTTTTGGAAATGAACAAAGACGTGCTAAAATGGGCGAAGGCTCAAGGCTGCACAGCGCTGACAATGCACGGTCGGCGCGGCTGGGCAAAACCGCTGGAACAATTCGGTGCAAAGATGCTGCACGTAAGTTATATGAAGGAATTAGCATAATGGCAGGCGGTGGATCGACGTCAACAAAAGTAGAAATCCCTGAGTGGATGGAAAATGCCGCGAAAGATAACTTAGGGCGCGGCAACCAGATCAGCACGCTCGGATTTCAGCCGAATTATGCTGACAGGTTTGCAGCTTTCAGCCCTATGCAAAACGATGCTTTTGCGAACACCAACGCGGCAGCTAATGCCTTTGGCATGCAGAGCAGTCTTGGCAATGGCATGCCTGCGCCAACGACGTTTTCAGACGGCTCGCAAGGCTACTCAAGTATTCCGCTTTTTGACAGCGCAGTTGCAGATTTTAGAGCAGCTCGCCCCGGTCAAGCAGCGGCGTATGATGCCATGTTCATAGACCCTTATACAGGCGCGGCATCCACGTTTAATCCAGTTGATAATTCTGGCGTAGCGTCAGACACCGACACAACAGCAGCCATTCAAGAGGTTGCCGCAACCTTAGCAAATAATTCAAACAGCCAAAGCCAGTCAGTATTTGATAAGTCGGGCTTAAACGGCAACACGACAAATTACGATAAATTTGTAGGCCAACACGCAGGGTCGGGCTTAAACGGCAACACGACAAATTACGATAAATTTGTAGGCCAACACGCAGGGTCGGGCTTAAACGGCACTACAGCTACGTTTGGCTCTATACCGAAATCTGGTTCAGCGCAGCTAGATGCGCTGTTGGCTGAGTTGAATGCTAACGGCACAGTTAAAGGAAATGCAACATTAGGCGACGGCTTCATTGTGGATTCTGGCGTTTACACTGATCCAGTTACGGGCGAGGTTCTGCCAAGAGATACTGTGCTTGGATTAAATGCTAATCCTGATCCAGAGCTAACTGCCGCATACAATGCCGCCGTTGACGCAATACCAGACCCAAGCACTGAAATTTTCTTGGCTCAAGATATGTTGGCAAACAACCCAAGTGGCAAAGGCTACAACAACGCCTTTCAAGATGTTTACGACTACCAATACAACCTTTCGCAAAATTCCTCAAAAGACAATCCCGGCATGATGACAGGCACGATGATTACGCCAGAAATGTTAGATGCAAACGGCGTTAATGCATATCTTCCACCAACAAGCGATGGAGTCACCTCTTATATAGACCCGATTACGGGTGAAAAAGTTTTATCTGGCATAGACCCAAATGCAAACATAATAGCCAACAACATAGCCAACAGTATCTTCACAATGGGCGGCCTGTTAGGTGGCGGTACGCCTGCACCACTACCAACCTCGGACGGGAATGACCGCGCACAGCAAAATATTATGGCGCTGCAAAATCAGTTTGACACTCAAGACATAATTGACAGCGGCGTAATTGTAAGCGGCTCGTCGCAAGCAGCAGGCGAGTTTTTTGCCGCACACGGCGATTTGACAACGACTGAAGCAGCAGAAGCAGCAACGATTAGCCAAGTTGCACTGCCAAGCGACGGGAAAGCGATCAGAACAGCTCTTGAAAACGCCAAAGCTGACGGCAGCTTGGGCAAATATGCTGACTCATTTGCAACTAAATCAGGCACGCTAATGAGCGAGCGCTATCAAGAAAAAACAGGCATATCTCCAGGGCTTTTGGCTGATATGCAAAAAATTGTAAAAGCAAAAGGAGCCGCATAATGTCAGGCGCAGGCAATCCAGTTAACGCAGCCATGCCAATGCAGCAAGGCGGCGCAGCTCAACCACAGCAATTCAACGTCAACACGGCGGCGGCAAACTCTTTACAAAATGCTATAGGCGGCACGCAAGCAGCTATGAACGCGCCGCTCCAAGTCGGCGCTTACATGAACCCCTACACGACAAGCGTCATAGATCAAACGGGCGCTGACATTGAGCGGCAACGCCAAATGGCAAGCAACAATCTTGCAGCACAGGCCAACACAGCCAACGCATTCGGCGGCTCGCGCCACGGCGTAGCGCAGGGCGTCATGGCTGGCGAATATGGCCGCATGGCTGGCGACATTGCCGCAAACCAGCGACAGGCTGGATACGGGCAAGCACTAAATGCGGCAATGGCTGACCGAGGCGCGCGCGCTGGCTTTGCCAACCAGCTTGGCGGTTTAGGCAATCAAGCTTTCAACACTGGCCAAGCGATAAATCAGCAGCAAATGCAGCAAGGATTAATGCAGCAAGCATTGCAGCAAAGCATCTTTGACGGCGCAAAAAACCAGTTTGCAGGCTATGCCGCCGCGCCAGCGCAATCGCTCGCTGCTCCGCTTGCAGCTCTGGGCGGCGCTAACATGGGCCAAGGTACTACAACAGACTCGCAAAGCCCCGGCCTGTTTAACTACTTCCAAGTTTTGGCGGGCATGCCGAGATAATGACGCCAAACTATAACGAGCAAGGTAATCAAGATGCTTGATTGGGCCACAGTACAGCGAGGAATATTCGGCGGCGAAAGCGGCGGCGATTACAGCGCGCTGTATAACTACCAGAATAGACCCGGCGGCTTGTTTCAAAACACCGATGTCACTAAAATGACAATTGACCAGCTTGTAGATTTTACTAACCCCGGCGGCGATTATGGGCGTTACGTCAAAAAGACCAACCCAGAGGGCGTTCTTTCAACACCAATCGGCGCGTATCAAGTTGTCGGCACGACGCTAAAAGATGCTGTCAAAGCTCTTAACATTTCTGGCGATCAAATTTTTGACAAGGCCACGCAAGACAGGATTGGTCGGTGGATATATAAAACGCAAGGCACTGGCGCGTGGCAAGGCTATCAGGCTCAAACACAGCCTCTAGCAGCGCCCGGCATTCGCGGCGCGCTCAACATGCAGCCACAACAAAACACAAACGGAAAGGTGCAGCCAATGCAGCAACGTCCACAAACTCAGCAAAACGGCTTGCTTGGCTTTTTCAAAAACCAAAACCCGTCAACGGGGCTGACCAAGGCACAACAGTTTGCGGCTGCGCTAGATCCGTTGATAATGCCAAGCATGCGCGGCGGTGAATCCATTCGCGCGCAGGGTCAGCAGAGGGTCAAACAAAAGACGAATAATGCCACAGCGGCATACTTGCGCGCTAACGGAATGGGCGACGTTGCCGACATGATGGAAGCGGGAAATATAGACGGGTCTGCCGTTACGTCAGCGCTAATGCAGGCTAGGATGTCAACGCCAAAGCAATCATCAAAGATACAGAATTATAAATATGCAAAAGAAGTGCTTAATCTTCCTGAAGCTGAAGCCTTAAAGTTTGCAAGCTCTGGCACTAGCATTGACATGTCAAACAACGAGCTTGCGCCTTTTGCGAAGGAAGGTCAAAAAAGGCTGGCCACTTTATTTTCAGATTTGTCAGCCTCTGGTCAGTCGTCAAAAGTGGCTTTGGGGCAAACGCAAGTTTTAGAGCAATTATTACAGCAATCCGATACTGGCTTTGGGGCAGGCTTACAGCAATGGGCCAAAGACACTTTTAATATTGACACAAGGTCAGAACCAGCGGCAGCGGCGCAAGCTATTATTGCCCAGCTTGTTCCACAGCAACGTGCGCCGGGTTCTGGCACGATGTCGGATGCAGACTTAACGCTTTATAAAAGCTCACTGCCGTCAATATCTACCTCACCGGGCGGCAATCAGCTTATCATTCAAAGCATGAAGGCAATAGCTCAATATAATGTAGAAGTCGGAAAACTTGCTGACAGGGCGTTATATGATCCAGAATACACGCCTCAAATGGCTAAAGAAGCCATGAACCAGCTTCCCGACCCACTAGCTCCAGTTATGGCGTTTATTAAGGGAAATAATATTACGCCGACAAAAGGAAAAGAGTTTACGCAAGATCAAATTAACGCTTATGAGACTTTAGGCTTGCCGTTGCCGGGGAGTAATTAAATGGGCGCAGAGCAAACATATGCCGAGGCTGACAATATTTTAAGAGCTATCCGCACTTTGGAGGCAATGGAAAAAGAAGGTACTATCACTGGCCCCGGTAAAAAGTATTTAGACGAAGTGCGCGAAAAGAAAAAACCAGCAGAGCAAGCGATTGGCGAAACTATTGCGTCTTATCGTGGATTGCAATCTGGCGTGACACTGCGCCTAAATGATGAAATTGCTGGCGCATATAAAGCGGCAACCGAGTTTTTTAAAAGCGGCGACATTGAAAAAGCGCGCAAAGCTTACGCAAAATACAGAGATTTGAGCCGTAAAAAAGATCAAGCGGCCAAGCTAATAGCCCCAGACAATTTTGCTCAAGGTGACGCGGCAGGTCAAATTGCTGGCGTATTTGCTCCAGCGGCAGGAGCGCAGAGGTTAATGCAGAACGCAAGCAAAGGTAAGCAAATCCTTGGCGGGGTTGCTACTGGTGCTGGCGCTTCAGCGCTGCCAGAGTTTGCTGATGGCCAAGGTGGCTTTACAAATCGAGCAAGCGAAATTTCACCTGTGGACGCCTCAATAAGTGGCGTTATTGGCGGCACAGCACCCGTAGCGGGCGCGATAGCCCAAAACGCGACCAGAGGGCTTAAAAACATTTTACGAGGCGGCAAGGAAGGTTATAGCGGCTCTGCCCTTCGCACGGTTGGCAAGGCAGTAGATAATGCTGAAGTCTCAGGTCAAGAGATTGAAGCATATTTATCTAAGCTTGGCGGAGATGGCATAATTGCCGACATACCCGGCAGCCCGAGAGGGCAAGCCATGTCGCTTGCCACAATGCAGGGCGCTGGATCTGACGTTTTACGCAAAAATATAAGCGACAGATCAGCGGGCGCGGGCAACCGAGTTGAGCGCGTAATGACTGCTGAAATTGAAGTTCCAAATGCAGGGATGGACGAAAAATTATTGCAGCAAGGCCAACGCTCAAACGTGATTGGCCCTATGTATGAGGCCGCTATTCAAAGTGACAAGATGTTTGATATTGGCACGCTGCGCAGCGCTTTGGTTCTATACGGCGCACAAGTCGGTAAGAAATCGCGCAAGCAAATGAACGTGCTGCTAAAGGATCTTGGTCAAAGCGGCCAGATAACTGCTGAAAAGCTTCACAACATTCGCTCTGAGCTAAGTGATGTCATGTTTAAAAGCTCCAGAAAGGGAGATAAAGCTGTAGCTGTAGCTATGCGTCCATTTTTAACATCTATTGATGACAAGCTGGATCAAATTCCGGGCTATGCTCAAGCGCGTAGCTCTTTTGCTGAAAGCTCAAAAATAGATAGGGCAATAGATGACGGCATTAAGGTGTTTTCGGGTGGGCGTATAGGTACGCTTAACCCCAAGCAGCTTGAGCAAATGCTTTCACAAATGTCTGATGTTGAGCGTGATGCATTCAAAAAGGGTGCGCGCGATTATATCGGCGCGCTTATGGGTACTTCACGCAATGATGCCGCCGCCGCTTGGGGCGAGTTTGCAAAGGGTTGGAATGCAGAAAAGTTAAGGCTAATTGTCGGCGAAGATGCGGCGCAAGAAGTTACTCGCCGTTTGTTTGCTGAAAAAATGTTTTCTGAAACACAGTCTGACGTTCTTAAAGGTTCAATGACGCAATTTCGCAGAGAAGGCGCTGAAAGTCTGGGCGACTTGCGCGACCCAAGCACAATGAACGCGCCATCTCCGATACAAAGGACAAAATCAAAGCTATTTGATGAACCCGTAAACGCTTTAATAAATGAGATTGTATATGGGTCAAAGACATCCAACTTAAACCGCCAAGTAGGTGAAATATTGACACTGCAAGGGCCAAAACGTGACGCAGTTATCAGCGCAATATTTGATGAAGTATCAAGAATGAACAACCCAACGCGCCGCGAAAAAATTATAAACGCCCTTACCGCTGCCGGGGTTACGACTTACGGCTCTACAGTTGGACAGGAATAAGAAGGACAGCACATGCAACCTAAACCAATGACCGACGACGAGATTGCTGGGATTGTCCAAAATGCGATGGCCGAGGCCGTGGACTTTGTTGAAAGCGAAATAAGCAATGACCGCTTAAAGTATCAGCGCTATATGGATGGCCGCGTGGACATAGGCCACGAAGATGGACGCTCAAAAGTAGTAAGCTCAAAAGTGCGTGACGTCATCCGCGCCGTCAAACCAAGCCTAATGCGTGTGTACATGTCATCTACTCGCCCGGTGGAGTTTGTGCCGCGTGGGCCAGAAGATGTTGCAATGGCTGAACAAGCGTCAGCTTTCGTCGCCCATGAGTTTGAGCGCTTGGACGGTTTCAAGCTATTGTCAGACGCATTTCACGACAGCTTGGTTAAAGGCCAAGGCGTGCTAAAGGCGTATTACCGCGATTACCCCGAAAGCAAAATCTACACATTTACAGATTTGTCAGACGACGAGTACACTCTCCTGGTGAGTGACGACGACGTGCAAGTGCTTGAGCATACTGTTGAGATGTCGATTGAGATGAACGAGTTTGGCGCTGAAATGGAAATGCCCATACACGCCGTAAAAATTAGTCGGCAATCTATGAAAGGCAAACTTTGCATCGAAAGCGTGCCGCCAGAGGAATTTTTTGTAAACCGTGACGCACGCGATTTAAAAGATGCCTATATTTCTGCTCACCGCACTGAAATGCGCGCTGGCGATTTAATCAGCATGGGCATAGACCCAGAGATTGTCTACAAGCTCGACAGCTTGGACAGCGGCTCTGAAATGACTGAGGCTGAAGTTTACGAGCGTCAGGGATATGACAACGACAGCTCCGACAGTGACGAGCTAGACAAGTCAATGAAGCCAGTCACAGTTACAGAGGCTTACATGCGCATGGATACTGAAGGCACTGGCTATCCAGTGTTGCACAAGTTTCTGCTCGGCGGCACTAAGTATGAGCTGCTAGATTATGAGCCAGCCGATGAGATTTGCTTCTGCGTGCTTGAGCATGACCCGGAGCCTCATACATTTTATGGCAACAGTCTCGCTAGCTTGGTTTGCGACGATCAGGATGCAGCAACGGCAATTCTGCGCGGAATCTTGGATAACGTGGCAATGGTCAACAATCCCCGACTTGGTGTCGTCACCGGGCAAGCAGAAATGTCAGACGTTTTAAATAACGAGATTGGCGCAATCGTGCGCATGCGCTCGCCAAATGCAGTCGTGCCGCTCACAACCCCGTTTACGGCAGGCCAAACGCTGTCGGCGCTGACTTACATGGATCAGCTCGTGGAAACAAAGACAGGCGTTAGCCAAAATGTGGCGCTGAATGCCGACGCGCTTCAAAGCACGACGAAATCAGGCGTAGACGCCACAGTTGAAGCTGCGCAGGGCAGTGTTGAAGTTATGACGCGCAACCTTGCGAGCGGCGTGCGCGATCTGTTTGGGCTGATGTTGCGCATTGTCCATAAGAATATGGACGAGGAGCAAATGATGCGGCTCAATGGCCAATTTGTGCCAGTTGATCCAAAAGTCTGGGACATAAGCATGGATGTCCAAATTAATGTCGGGCTTGGCACTGGCCGCAAAGATGAAAAGGCGGCTGCACTTCAGCAGGCGCTGCAAATCCAGACAACAATCTATCAGCAATATGGCGCGGCCAACGGCATTGTCAGCCTAACCAACATACGCAACACATTGTCAGATTTACTTTCGGCATCTGGCGTCAGAAATTCTGACAGATACTTTGCGCCGATGTCGCCAGAAATTGAACAGCAGATGTTGCAAATGCAACAACAGCAGCAAGCCGCAATGGCGCAACAGCAGCAAGATCCGAACGCCGCATTCTTGCAAGCTGAACAAATGAAGGCGCAGGTCAAAATGCAGTCTGACATGGCAAAACTGCAACTTGATGCGCAAAAAGCCGCCGCCGCTGACGATTTAGCGCGCGATCAAATGGCGCAAGATTTAATGGTAGATGCCGCAAACGCCTATGGAAAATATGGCGCTGCGGTTGATGTCGCAACCGTCAAAGCAGAGCAAGACAAACTGCGCACAATTGCAGGCATGGCGCAGCCGCGCCAGTAACGCCATTTTTGGCCAAGCACCCGTGACTGAGGTATTATAATACCCGTAAACGTCACGG
>Ga0209535_1001183_pt1 | contig 17953 bp, 26 predicted proteins | sample LinPmetageLP28_FD_184041 | JGI IMG/M metagenome (GOLD analysis project Ga0209535, IMG submission 184041) | Marine viral communities from the Pacific Ocean - LP-28 (SPAdes) (version 2) | ecosystem: Environmental > Aquatic > Marine > Oceanic | place: Pacific Ocean | collected 2009-08-22 | reverse complement strand
ATACTAGAAAGCGTAGGATATACTGTTGAATATGCAGGAGATGTAAATTTTGAACCAATGGATTCTACAGATTCGTTATATTCATCAAAAACTCCGATTGTTACAAATAGATTTCCAATTGGTTCTAGAGGACCTGGATTAAAATTTGATAATGTACAGATAGGATCTGGTAAAATGCAAAATTTGCAGTTTGGATTACCGCTAGCCGGCCCAAACAGTATTGTTACTAAGTTTCCTAGCGGAGGAATTAATCAAATTAAAGTTCAAACAAAAAGAGTTGCATTTAATATAACAAATTTACCAAAGGAATTATCTTCATTATCTGGCCAGACAGGTCCATTTACTAGTGATCAATTAAAAAATCAATATATATTAGATCCTAGTGGATTATCAGCAGTATTAGTCATAACATATAACTCCCCAACGAATATCGATATAGAACGACCGGGAGCAATAAAATTAAGTCAATCTACTAATACAGGTACTCCAGGTTCGTTAAATCTAGACACACAAATATCAGATAAAAAATCTAGTCGAAACTTTTGGCAATATAATGTTGATGACTATATAGGAGTTTGGGGAAAAGCTACATTAACAAATAAACTAAGTACAAATACTGATCCAATTTATAATAAAAAAGGAGCTTTTTGGAATATCGATATCGAAATAAATGGACAATTAATACCTTTATTTGCTCTACCAGCCGGAGAACCAGAAAGTACTAATACTAATATAACTAAAGACAATTGGAAGCAAAATTTAAAAATTCCAACCACACAAGGAGAAACCACTCCAGATGCATTTATATATCAATTAGATCCTAAAAATCGAGTTGAAATGCTAAGATTAGAAAAAGATTTAGATGCATCTCCAGACGAATATCGAGATACTCTTTTTGAAATTCTTAGTCAAGGACTAGATTGGCTATCAGCTTCAGTACCAAAATGGCTTTATAAAACCGGACAATTTTTAGCTTGGTTAGCACATTGGATTGCCGTAAATAATCCAATTTCCCAATTAATAAAAGTACCATCTCTTGATAATCTTCAAAACTTATTTAATTGGTTAGGATTTATTGATGTATTTTTTATTGGAACTGCATTCGATCTTGTGAATTGTGTTATTTCTTTATGTAGATATGGAGTTAATGGAAATAATAGATATTTACTAGATGCTGCAATTAGTTTATTTGCTGCAATACCAATATTTGGGTGGGGCGGCAATTTTGCAAAAATATTTAAAGGATCTACATCTAATACTAGATTTATTAAAAAATATTTTAAAATGTCAAAAGAACAAACAAAAGCATTATTAGCTCTAGCAAAAGATAAAACATGGAAAGAATATACAGCATCACTTATTAAAGGTGATATTAAAGGTATGGCAAAAGCTTTAAACAAACTAATTAAAGATGGTAAAATGAGTAGAGAGCAATTGCAATGGTTAGCAGGACCTGATGGAGTTCAAGCTGTAGCATTAATGATGGCATCTGGACAAAAAAGTATAAAAGGTTTTGAATCATGGATTGTTAAAATTAATAAAAATCTGCCAGATAGATCTAAAATTGATATTAAATGGGCTGTTGAAGGTTTAGATAAAGGGTCTAAATATTTAGATAATATGAGTAAATCATTTAAAGCTGCATATCAATTATCTACAAAAAAATCAGTACCGCAAGCTGTTGGAAATATTGTATTAAAAACCGTAGTAGAAGGAGGGAAAAAAACTGTTAAAATCTCAGGCAATATAATTAAAGGAACTCTCAGATTTACTGGAATACTTGCAATTTCAAATAGTTTAGGAGCTCCATTTGCAATTGCTGCACTAAGAGCAACATTAAAAAATAATAAAATTTTTCAAAAAATATTTTCTAGAAAAAAATTAGTCGACTTTGGAAAAGATGCAGCAGAATTTACTCAAAAATTATGGAAACAAGATTTATTTGAAAATACAGCAAAGCTATCATTATTAATGAATCGATCAATATCAATATCCACAAAAAATTTTAATACTTATTTAAGTGGATCATGGAGAGGTAGATTACTAAAAGGAAATGCTGCTAAAAGATTCTTTGGTATTTCACAAGGAGAATCGGCGTTAACATTATTAACATTATATAATAAAATAACAGGATCTAGCTTTAAATCTATGAATCAAATTTCTAAAACACAATTAGAAGCATTTTTGCAAAATTTAAAAGCTGGATCATTTAAAACAGTAAAAGGAATGCCTAGTAGTTGGAATCTAGGAATAGTTGGATTAGGCGGTAAAGCTCAAAAAGAATTGTATAAAGATATATGTAGCGCAGTATCATCTTCAACTATAAATGCAAAAAGTAAACTTTTTATAGATTTTCAACAAAGAACACTTGAAAATATATTTAATGGTAAATTAAAACGTTATTGGACAAGAGAAGCTGTACAACAGCAAGGATATTTAGTAATGTTAAATGGTATTTTTAGTATAAAATTTGCAGATATTGCATTTGATGAAATAAATAATTTATTTGATTCAGTTGGATTAGGTTGGGGACAAGACCCTGATGCTGCAGCAAAAGCTAGAGGAGTAGAAGGAGTACAAGGAGTATTATTTAAATTTATATATGACGCCGCAAAAGATTTTGATATTCCATTTGAAGAAAGCATGAGAGCGTCTAAAAACTTTGTTGTAGAAAATATATCACCATATATTGAAACAATTAAACTAAATCAAGATATTACTATTGATATGGTTCAATATGGAATAGACAAATGGTCTACTGGAGCTGAAAATAAGATAAAAAAACGAATTGAAACATCACCTGGATTACGTGGCGACATAAATAATACAGATAGCGTACAATTAATTGCTTCAACAAAATTATTACTAGGAAATAAATCAATAGTAAACCCATGGATTAATCCTAGATATACAGGTCCAGATCAAATAAATCAAGAACTATTTGCATCATCTCAAGGACAAACAAGAAAAAAGATTGGCAAAGATTGGCATACTGGAGATGGAAAAACTGGAAGAAAAATTGAGTATTGGAGAGCACCTATATCAGGTCTTCCATCTAATATATTAAAAAATGCGTTAACATATGATTTAACAAATAAAGATAACATAAATGTATCACTTACAAATGTACAACGAGTAGTTATAGCTAAACAATTAGAAGTAATTAAAGATTTAAAAAAACTTGCAGCAGAAGCACTTAAAATTAATCAAAAAGAATCAGTACAGTGGACATGGTATCCTGGGCCTCCTACTTCAAAAGAACGAGTTGATTTTATAACTCAATCAGGAGGATTATCTGGGGATGATCCTAGTATAGTCTTAAACATAATGAAAAAATTATTTCCAGATCTAAAAAAATATATTCCAACTAGTATAATAACAAGAATTGATAGTGATAATACGGAACTAGAAGAACAAGACTTTCCAGGCCCGTTTGGTAAAGAACATGATTATTCAGATTATGGCGGTCCATGGGGAACTGGACATCATCACAAAACAAAATTTAAAAAAGGACCTGGTAAATCTCCAACAAAATCTATAGGTCATGGAAGAAGTGCAGAAGAAAAAGAAGACGATCGTATAACTGGTTATAAACCTATAAATTAAATATGTTATTAAAAACAGGACATACTCATTCAGAAATAAGTACTTGGAATTTACCATTAACTTTAAATAATATTCCAGATTTAGCTACAATTAAATTTTTTGATCAAAGTGGATATGCATTATGTGACTTAGAATTACAATATGCTGCAACTAACAACTCATATATAAATTCTAATCGTGAAAAACAAGGAATTTATATGCCTTGGATTCAATTGGATAATAAAACAACTGGTGCTCATATTAATCATTCGTGGCTATTAGAAAGAAAAGGATATTCTGCAGAAGCATTAGAACAATTAAATGATTGGAGTGTTAATTGTCCATTATTTTATAAAATATCAAAATTAGTCCCAAAATGGGGAATAGATATAAGTTTTGATTATGTAGATGCCAAAGGTAATGTGATGGAGTTATTTCATTATGAATGGGATAGTCATATATTAGACGAAGTTTTAGAAACTAAAGAAAAAATAGAAAAAATTATATTTGATACTGATTGGAATGACTTTGCAAGAATGAAGTTACGAAGAAAATCGGAATGGAACGGATTAGATTTTATAGCTCAAAGCAAATGGACAACTAAAGTATTAGACTTACCTCCAGAAAACTTTAAATTAGTTCCATGGAATATTGATTAATATATATTTATAAGTATAAATGGCAAAATTAAAAGGCATAGTAAAAGATATTGTTTTAGAAGGTAAATTATCTGATTGGGATGGTTACAATACACCTGCAGCTCTGAAAAAGGAAAAACAATCAAAAGGAAAAAATAAACCAGAAGATTCAATAACTGACTTAGATTTAAATACTAAAAATAGAAATCTTACTATTAAAGAGTATAGTTACGGACCAATTAATCCAGAAGATGAAAAAGGATCAAAAGACTTTTGGGAAGATAAAGCTCATATGTGGAATACAACTATTGAAGCTGCTAAGCAATCTACATGTTCTAATTGTGGAGCTTTTGATCAAAAAAAATCAACGTTACGTAAAATTGAAAAAGCTATAGGCGAAGAAGGCAAAACAATAGTTAAGAATGCAAACATAGGATTTTGTGAATTCTTTTGGTTTAAATGTGCTGGAGCAAGAACATGCGATGCTTGGGTTGGAGGAGGTCCAATAAAATGAAATCTAGAGGTTTAGGAGACGATATTAAAAAAATTACATCTGCAACACGATTAGACAAATTAGCAGAACGAATTGCTGACTTAACATCGAGTGATTGTGGATGTGATAGAAGACAAGAAAAGTTAAATAAAATGTTTCCTTATAAGAAATGATATTGCTAAAAAACATATTAAATGAATCATATATATTAAATATATCTGACATAGATGTAGTAGCTGCAACTATAATTGGAGAAGCTGGCGGCGAAGGCAACGATGGTATGAAAGCAGTAAAAAACGTTTTGCAGAATCGAGCCTCTAAACGAGGTACTAGTACAGCTGGAGAAGCACTACGTCCAAAACAATTCTCAATGTGGAACAAAGCAACTTCGGGAGTAAATTCAGCAACAGATTTCAATCAAAAAGATAGAATATCAAAAATACAATCGATAATTGATATGTATAAAAAACATCCAAAATGGAATATAGCAATAACTTTAGCTAAAACAAAAATTAAAGACATTACAGGAGGAGCTACTAAATATTATGCCTCCGGTGGACGTCATGCCATCGATCCTCCTTATTGGGCTAAGAATTGGAAAGATTCTGTTATCATAGGAAATCATACTTTTGGAAACTAGCAGTTCGATTTATAAATAGGTTGTATTTCTACCAAAAAATTATTATAATATATTATGGAAACAAATTATTTCGATCGAATGATGGTATCGGCTATTGATTCCATGAAGTCTAATAATCATAATTGGCCAACACATTGGGATAATGATAAAAAATTAAATTTTCTAGAGGAATGTTTAATTTGGTTAGAAAAAAATGAACTTTATGAGCATTGTGAAATAGTTGCAAATGAAAAAAAGAAGATACAAAAGTAAATACTCAATTATATTAAAAGATGATAATATACATTCAATCGAACATGTTATACAGACACTTCGTGAAATTTGTGGTCATAATTATTTTCAAGCTACGCAATGTGCGTATTTAGTTCATAATAATGGTAAATGTATGATATTTGAAGATCGAAAAGATATAACAACTCAAATATATAATGAACTAAATGATATTGGATTAACTGTAGAACTAATAAAATGATAAATAAAATTTTAAAAGGATGGTATCATGCAAAATACCATAGAAATCTTAAAAAAGCAGAAGCAGCAAAAGATAATAAAGATATACACAAATTCAAACAGTTTATATATAAATCTGAAGATGCTTGGAGAAAAATAATAACATTAAACGATAAAAACAAAAAGAAATAGTTATGGCAAAGAAAACAACAATTGGAGAATCTCCAAAAGATAGGTCAATGAATATCATAGACAAGTTTATTAAAAGAGAAGAACGAAAAAATAGACACAAAGAAATATTACCGGGTAGACGAAAAGCAAAAGACGTTCCAATTGATATGTGGCCTTTAAAGGATCAAATAGAATATTGGGAAAATCAATCTGAAGAGCAAAAGTTTGATAGAAAATATGGTAGTTACATAGATTGGCTAGAGACAGTTAAAGATATTACAGGATACCCAGATAGATCTTTTATGGACATGATAGCTCCAATAAAGCATAGAGAAAGAATGAAAGAAGTATATTCACAAAAAATATTACCAAAACAAGCATATCAAATGCTTTTAAAAGAAAATATTTTGTGGGTGTAGACTATAAATATGTTTATGGTCGTGGTAGATCTGCTTTGAATTTGTCAGAGTCAGAAATTAGATATGCAATGGAAAATACCAAATCTAATTCTGAAGCTGCTAGATTTTTAAAAGTATCATTTACTACATTTAAAAAATATGCAAAACAATATAAAGATTCTGAAACTGGAAAAACATTATGGGAGTTTCATAAGAATCAAGCCGGTAAAGGCATAAATAAGGACGTTACAAGAGCTACCGCTGGACCTTATGCCATAGATAGGATATTGGAAGGAGATCATCCAAATTATCCAGTTTGGAAATTACGAAATAGAATTATTGCTTTAGGTATATTACCAGAAAAATGTTCTAGTTGCGGATATGAAGAACGAAGAATAACAGATGACACTACTCCATTATTGCTAGATCATAAAGACGGAGACGTATGCAATCATCGAATAGAAAATTTACAGCTGTTATGCTTGAATTGTTATTACATGCAAACTGGTAATCCATATAACAAAGACAAAGAACAATATTGGAATTATAATTTATTAGACTGATATTTATATAAAAAGATTTAGAATGGCATTTTCACACGGAACACCAAATAGTATAGTAACAGATGGACTAGTATTCTGTGCGGATGCAGCTAATAAAGATTCATATCCTAAATCAGGTACTACTGTAACTGATATAATAAGTAATAATATATGTACAATGGCAGCATCGGGGATGTATAACTCAAGTAATGTTGGAGTTTTTGTTTTTGACGCTACTGGTGACTATATGACTGTACCGGATTCATCAACAATGCGATTTAATAATAATGTAACTTTATCAGCTTGGATTTATCCTACTACTACAGATACCTATAGAAATATATTAAATAAAAGAGGTACATCTACAGGACAGCAATATAGTTTTTTTCTTGTAGATAATAATAAATTAGATTTTGATGATGGCGGTGCACATAGATATAGTACAGGAACAATTTCTCCAAATGTTTGGACTAATGTTGTTGCTTCTGTATCAGCCGGTTCTTTAGATTTTTATATAAATGGAGAATTAGATAGTTCAGGTCAATCTACAAACCCTACCCAAGATACTAGTATTACTTATATTGGTAGAAAATTTAATGGCGCTAATATTTTTGCAGGAGAAATGGGACCAATAATGATATACCATAAAGGATTATCAGCATCAGAAGTCACCCAAAACTACAACGCACTCAAAAACAGATTCAGAACATAATGGGAACAACCTACCATAACAAACCAATAGTAACAGATGGATTAGTATTTTATGTTGATGCAGCTAATAAGGTATCATATCCTGGGAGTGGAGCTGATATAGATGATTTAGTAGGAGTTAATACTGGTAATTTATCTTCATCCCCAACATTTGAAGATGTAAATGGAGGAGTGCTTGATTTAGATGGTAGTGATCAGATTATATTTGATAATCCTTATTCTATGAGTGGAGGATCTGTTAGTATTTGGTTTAAAAGGGAAGGAAGTGGAACTGCCGGAATGATAGGTACTTATGATGGGGGTAATAAAAGATCTCCAACTATTTATTTTGCTGGCGGTAATATTGGATGGGAATTTGGAAATCTTTCAGGACAAAATTCTGGAGTAACATTTCCTATAGGATTTGAAAATTATGTTATTACATATGATAGTAGTTTTAATGCTGTAGTATATGCTGGCGGGGTTCAAATAGACTCAGGAACATCAACATCGATTGCTAATTTTTGGGATTATTTTACTATAGGAAAATATGGGAATTATAGTTCAATGTATATGGGTGGAAAATTTGGATGTGTATCTATATACAATCGTGTCTTATCAGCCCAAGAAGTCCTCCAAAACTATAACGCACTAAAGGACAGATTCATATAATGCCAGTAACAGCAGGACCCATATACCCAGGAATAAAAAAAGGATTAGTATTTGCTATAGATCCAGCAAATAAGAAATCATGGGCAGGACCTACTTCTAATAACGTTAATAATTTTATAGGTACACCTACTGGTTCTATATCTAATGATACATCTGGAAGTTATGGAAATACTGAAAGTTTTACATTTGATGGGGTTGATGATTATATAGATTTTGAATCATTTTCAGGAGTTACAGGTTTATATGCTTTAACAGTATCTGTATGGTATAGAAGTAGTACTTATCCTAATTCTTTAGCAAGATTAATTGAAGGTAACCAATTTTCAATATACCAACCAAATGGATCTGCATCTAATATGAAAGGAAGATTTTACTACATAGCTAAATCAGAACCTTATGGAAATCAGTTTTTTACATTAGGAGGCACCTTAGAAAGTGGTGTTGGTGATTTAGCAGATGGTAACTGGCATAATTTATGTTTTACTTATAATGCTAGTAATACAACAGCTGTAATATATGAAGATAGTGTTGCTGTAATAACAAAAACAGATGTAACTGCACCAAATGATACATTTCAACTAAGAAATACAACTGGAGATTTAGTTGTAGGAGCACGTCAAAGTTTTAGCAATGAAATTGTAGGAGATGTAGGCCCAACCTTAATTTATAACCGCGCCTTATCATCATCAGAAGTACTTGAAAACTATAACAGAGTAAAAGGAAGATTTGGATTATGAAATACGGGTCAATAACAACAGGTATCATAGCGGATGGGCTAGTATTCAACATGGATCCTGCTAATAGGGCAAGTACTATGCCTAGTACTAGTACTACTACTACTTTTAATACTATAAATTTATCCCAATCTGGAAGTTTTATAAATGATACTTTTTATGATTCTAGTACTATTTCTCCTAGTTATGCCTTAGATGGAACTGGAGATAGAATTCAATTAATACCAAATGATTTAGATTTTAGTAGTTTTACTAATGGGTTTACTATATCTATTTGGGTAAAACTAGAAAATAATACACAGACAGGAAAATATGTATATAGCAGAAGAAAATCTGCTAATAATGATAATATATTTTCTATAATATATGGATATGTCTCCCAAAAATACGAAATATATAATGGTGCAGGAGGTGTTTTACGAACTAATTCTCAAATTACTGTTAGTGACACCAATTGGCATAACATATGCTACAGTATAGGAACATCAGCAAAAGGATATTTAGATGCTTCCTTAACAACTAATGTAAGTTATGGATCTATGGTTGTATTAGGTTCTAGTACAGGAGATAATGTTATAGGAGATTTTGGTAATGGGAGTCATACTGTATTTGCTAATATAGGACCATTTCATGTATATAATCGAGTCTTATCAGCAAACGAAGTGTTACACAACTACAACGCATTAAAAGGTCGATTTAATTTATAATACTATATTTATAATTAAATAAACTATAATCTTGGATAGGGAAAAGATATGGCAAACGAATTCATAATAAAAAACGGCTTTCATTCAAAAGGCGACTCACAAATAACAGGATCATTATCAATTACTGGTATAGCAGATGTGTCAGCATCTATTGCATTATCAGGAGTAGGAACATTAACTGGTAATGGTGTATCAGCAAGAGTTCCTTTTTATAATGGAACTACATCATTAACAACAAATTCCGCATTTGCATATACCGATGGAAGTAAAAGATTAGAATTAGCAGGTATTGCCTCTGCAGGTAATTCTCCTTTAAGTTTATCAAATTTGCAAGAAGATAATACTGAAAGTGACAAAGGTTTAGTTATAGATTCAAACGAAAAAGTTTTTTATAGAACATTAGGTACTAATGCTTTTACTAGCACTACAATACCTACTAATACTAATCAGTTAACAAATGGTTCTGGATTTTTAACTTCACTCACCGGAGCAATATTAACTTCAGGAAACCAAACTGCTACAGGTGTTAAAACATTTTCTGGAGCAATATCTTCATCAGCTGGAATATATCTCCCTACTGGAGCAAATGTAGGTAGTTTTGCATCTGATTGGTTTATACTAGGAGATAGACCTAAAATTAAAGTAGCTCAAAATTTAGCAATCTTAAATCAAAATAATCAACAAATAGCGCTATTTGAATCTAATTTTAGTAGCGTAATTTCCGGTTCATTAACAGTAGGAGGGGCAAGTGCTTTAGGTCCAACTTCTCCTATATTAGATGGTAGAATTGATGCTAAAAATGATGTAGTAGCATTTTCAACCTCAGATAAAAGATTAAAAGATAATATTACACCTATTGATAGTGCATTAGATAAAGTATCAAAAATACAAGGCATAGAATTTGATTGGATACCTACTCCTGGAGTTCATGGTAATGAAGGACATGACGTAGGAGTGCTAGCACAAGAAGTAGAAGCAGTACTACCTGAAGTAGTTACTACAAGAGATAATGGTTACAAAGCAGTTAAATATGAAAAAATAGTACCATTATTAATTGAGTCTATTAAAGAATTAAAAGCCGAAATTGAAGAATTAAAAAAAGGTAAATAATGGCAATACCAGCATCAGGTGCAATATCATCAAGTATGTTAGCAGCAGAGTTTTCTTCTTCCCAAGCTCCAAATGGCCCCAATATATCCTTAGGCGGATTAGGTACTAAATTAAGTACTTCTATTACATTTGGAAATCAAGTTTTAATGGCAGCTAGTTTTTATGGTCAAAGTGCATTTTCGGGAACATCTTTTTCTTATAATTCAGAACCCCAGGATAATGCAACTGAAGCTTGTTCTTTAGAAGAAATTGGCGATACAGCATATCATAATGGTTCAGGTACTTATCCAGCTACTGGAGATAATGTTTATTCTGACAGTGCTGGAACAACACCATTAGAAAATGGATCTACTTATAAATACAATAATGGAGGAGATAATGGAGGTTTCTTAAACATAGGAGCTTCTGGTGTAGTATCAAGTTTAGGAAACTGTAGAGGATAAGTAAAATTTACATATTTATATAACCCAACAAAAATAAATTAAAATCAAGATTCGAATGAGTGGAAGAGTAGGTAGCATAACAACAGATATAATAGCGGATGGGATAGTATTCAATATGGATCCTGCAAATAGGGCAAGTTATCCTAGAACTGGTACTACTACTACTGACACCATAGGAAATATAAATGGAACCCTTACCACAGCAGAAATGTTCAACATTCAAGACATTACAGGTTTTATATTTGATGGAGTAGATGATTTTGTAAATTCAAATCGTACTTTTTCAGACACATCTTTTACTATTTCAGCTTGGTTTAAAGCTGGCGAAACTTCTATAGAGTATATTATTAGTACAAGAACAGGTTCTGGAGGAAGTTCAAAAGGTTTTGTAATTAAAATTGAAGGCAACATTTTATATTGGGATGTTTATAATGCTGGACAAGCAAGAGTATTTACGAGTTTTAGTGATACAACTAATTGGAACCATGCATTAATGACTTATGATGGTACTACAAATAAATCTTACTTAAATGGTTCACTTATTGGAACGGATAATCATTCTTATTTACCAAGTACAACTAATATGGCAATAGGTAAATATACATACACAACACAATTTTTTAAAGGAAATATAGGCCCTGTTCATATCTACAACCGCGCCTTATCAGCAAACGAAGTGTTACACAACTACAATGCTTTAAAAGGAAGATTTGGATTATAAACAATATTTATATATAATAAAAATAAAAAGGAACAACAATGAATTATTCAAATAGAACATATGCATTTGTTAATACATCAGATATTGGAAGTGTTGACTTTTCACAAGTAATGGAAACGTCAGCTACTACAGTAAGAAAATCAATTGATGAGTCTCAGTTTATACTTAAATGGTATACAGCTGAATGGCCATCTTTTATAGCTCCATCTGGTAGTGTAACACCAGCTTGGCAAGGATCTCACGCTAACTGTTTAACTCAATTAACATCTTCATTCTGGACTGACACTGGCTCAATGCCGTAATTAATATATGAGTCATAGTAAACTATACATTCCAGGAAAGTATAGAACTATAGTTACTAAATTAAGCAATTTAATTTTAGATGCATTAATTGAAGTACCTACTATATCAACGGAGTATAAAAATATATTATTTATAGAAATAATAAACTCTAGTATTCCTATTCATTTTTATTTTGGGTTACAAACCAGATACGGCGAAACATATGTCACAGGAGATGCATATAATCCAACCGAATCAACTAGTAAACAAATCCCTTATATAGAAATAACTATACAAACTGATAATCGAAAACAAGACCGAAGTTTGATAGCTATGAAGTTACGAAATTCAATTCGTCATGAGCTAGAACATTTAACTCAAAGCGGACTAAATACATTACCAGGCAAGTATTTACCTGATGATCAAAAAGCTAGATCATTAGCATCAAGAAAAGATTATTTGTTGTTAGAAAAAGAAGTACCGGCAATGTTAAAAGGATTACATTTTCAGGCAACAAAAGAACGAATTCCATTCGAACAAATATTAACTGATTATTTAAATGATACATATTTATTAAAAAGAGAGATTAAAGAAGTTAAATTAATCTGGATACAAAAAGCTAAGGAACTAAATCTATGGAAGAGTACGACGTAGAAAATTATCAAGATCTAAAAGAATTTATACAATTCATTAAAGAATATAAAGCAGATGTTAATGAAGCTGAGTATAAAGGACGCAAAGTTAAACTTGGAAAGCCAATGCGTGGCGACGTTAAAAAGTTTAAAGTATATGTTAAAAACCCAAAAGGAAATGTTGTTAAAGTTAATTTTGGTCATGGTGGCACATCAGCAAAAAAAGCCGGACAGAAAACCATGAAGATAAGAAAAAATAATCCAGCTGCTCGTAGATCATTTAGAGCAAGACATAGATGTGATACACCAGGACCTAGACACAAAGCTAGATATTGGTCATGTAGGAAATGGTAAATGAAATTAAAAGACTGCTTACCATCCAATAAGCAACCAGCTAAGTATATAGACACGCCAGATGGAAGTGTTAAGATTTGCGAAGCTGGGCCTTTACCAAAAACAAATTTTATAGTAGGACCATACACAGACGCAAAAGCATCTGATAAGATTCCTGGATGGAATGAGGCAAAATATTATAAAGAATACATAACAAGACTGTTACCAGAATCAATAATAAAGAAAGAGTTACCGTGAGTAAATTAGAAGACTTACTTTGGAGTGCTGAAGAGTATGGAAAAAGACCTCAAATGTTCAAAGAAATACATAAAATAAGAACTGAGAATCCTAAACTTACTTTAGAACAACAATATGAACAAGCATATCAAAAAGTAATGAAAACATAGAATATTTGGTTGGATAATATAATTTTATTTCTTATTATATAGAAAAAATAAAGTTATGAAAGACGAAGTATTTGGTTCCGTTACCACAGAAGACGGTGAGTTTATAAAAGTAGTTAGCACAGACGGCAATGACATCACACATCTATTCAGAGATGATATGATTAAGATTGCTTATAAAGAAGGCCAAGGCCTCAAATATAATTCAACAACAGGTAGAAGCAAAAGAATTGATTTAGATGAAGTACCGGCACCAGCACCACCCAAACAAGAAAAAGAAATAGTTAATGATGATCCGGTATTAGCATTTATTAGCAATGCTCCTTCAATTAAGCCAGACCATTTAGAAATTACAGATATTAAATGGAAGTATCTAATTAGATCAGCAGTTAGAGGTAAGAATATCATGATGGTTGGACCTGCAGGATCTGGTAAGACAGAAGCAGCAAAGGCTTTGCCTACGGCAACTAATAGGCCATTCTTTTATTTTAACTTAGGAGCAACTCAAGATCCTAGATCAACATTAATTGGTAATACGCATTTTAAGAACAACGAGACGCTGTTTGATGAATCGGCATTCATTAAGGCTATTAAGACAGAAAATGCTGTAATCCTTTTAGATGAGCTGTCTAGAGCACATCCTGAAGCTTGGAATATATTAATGACTGTATTAGATGAAGGCCAAAGATATTTGAGATTAGACGAAAATATTGATGCACCATTAGTAAACGTATCTCCAGGAGTGTCTTTTATAGCTACGGCAAATATTGGAACAGAGTATACATCTACTAGAGTATTAGATAGAGCATTATTAGATAGGTTCGAAGTTATTGAAGTAGATATATTATCTAAAGAAAGAGAGCATGTTCTTTTAAGTAAAAGATTTGGCAACAAAGTTGAGGATTCATTATTAGAATCAGTAGCAGATATTGCAGATGTAACTAGAAAAGAATGGAAGTCTGATGAAGGAAAGCTTAGCACAATGATATCGACACGTATGACAGTTAGAATATGTGAGTTATTAGCAGATGGATTTACATTAGAAGAAGCTTCCGAAGTAGGTATATTACCATTCTTTGATGCATCTGGTGGAGGAGACTCTGAAAGATTATTTGTTAAGCAAGTTATTCAGAAACATTTAGGTACCGCAGAAGAAGATATCTTTAATGTTGGAGAAGAAAAAGTAGAAGCCGAATATTAAAATATTGCAGCTATGCATTAAATAGCATCTTTCATATCTTAAAGGAGTCAGACATCCGTATACGGAAAGCATTGGCTCCTTTTTAAAGTATTGTTGGGTTCTTTGATATAAATAAGAAAGGAAGCATATGGAAACAAATATGTTAATAGGAATCCTTATCGGATCCAGTGCTGTAGCTTTATTGGCATTTTTTGCTTATAGGGTAAAGGCATCTTTTGATAGGGTGAATAGAAATCACGAAGATCTAAACTCAGATGTATTTAGTAGTTTAGAACAATTGAAAAATCAAGTTGATCAAATGATAGATAACATTGATAGATCATTAAATGATAAAATTGATGATGTACATAGAACAATGGATTCTAGATTTGATAAAACAGAATCAAGAATAATATCACAAGTACAAAAGAAAAATAAATAAATAATCTTCAAAGAACCCAACTTTTTTCTTGGATAAATGAATTAGTTTTCTTATTATATATAAAAGAGATATTTATGAAAAAGATACGCATTAGAAAGGCATTAGCCAATCCAGTTAAGACATATGAAGAGTCAGCATCTAGTTATTGGTTTGATGATATTGATACTGATTTTACTTATGAAGTTAACAACAAGAAACAAGTTGATTACACTAAGTTAGCTTCTGCTCAAAGAGCCATTGGCAATTTTGTTAATATTGTTACAGGTAAACAAATTCCAGTTCATTTTCAAAATAATGATCAAAGTTATACAGATGGTCGATCTGTTACTATAGGATCTAAAATAGAAGATAATAACTTTGATGCAACTGTAGGATTAGCATTACATGAAGGCTCTCATATTGCATTAACTAATTTCAAATTATTAGATGGATGTTATATTGGAAGTAGCTTTCATAGTTATATTGCTATGAGAGGTGGTGATCCAGATATGAATATGGTTGAGTCTGATATAATGCAAGTAAAAGATTTATTCAATTGGGTAGAAGATAGAAGAATTGATTATCATGTATATACAAATGCACCAGGATATAGAAAATATTATGAGTCAATGTATGCAAAGTATTTTAATTCTGTTATTGTTGATAAAGCATTACAATCAGAAGAAAAGACAGATGAGGATTGGGATTCATATATGTTTAGGATTATTAATTTAACTAACCCTAATAGAAAAATAGACGCACTAGAAGTATTGCCAACGGTATGGAAAACAATTGATTTGAAAAATATTAATAGACTTAAAAATTCAGAAGATGCGTTAAATGTAGCAATTGAAGTTTATAAGATAGTTTCTAAACAAGTTAATGGATCTACTTCAAAACAGCAACAAGATAAATCTAATAAGACGTCAAGCAAATCTCAATCAAAGACCAAGTCTATTGTTAACAGTAAGCTTTCTAATAGACAACAAGAAAGATTAAGAAAACAAATACAAAAGCAAAAAGAATTTGTTAATGGTAAGCCTAAAAAAGTTGGAAAGCTTTCAAAGAAAGACAATGCAATTGTTAAAAGCTTAAAAGAATCTGGTACTGAAAGTAATCCGGTTAATACAGGTAAGTTTGGCTCTCATATGTATAATGTAGATGCAATTGTTATCAAAAAAATGACTCACTCAGTTATGTGTCATATGGAATCTATATTTGATTCGAGAGGATTAAAAGAAAATAGGGAACCTAAAAGTTGGTATGGTCCTGGTGACGGAATACAGAAAGGTATTATATTAGGCAAACAATTGGGAAAGAAATTGCAATTGAGAAATGAAGAGAAGTCATTGAAGTCTACAAGATTAAATACAGGCAAAATTGATAGAAGATTAATATCCCAATTGGGATTCCAAAATGCTAATGTGTTTCATAGAATTGTAACCGATAGATATAAAAATTTCTTTATACATATTTCAATTGATGCCTCCGGGTCTATGGGTGGTGGAAGATTTCGAAACGCTATTAAGTCCGCAGTAGCAATTGCTCAAGCAGCATCTATGACAACAGGCATTAGAGTTCAAATATCTTTGAGAGGCACAAGTAATTTAGAAGGCAATTCAGAAAAAACAGTTACAGTGTATACATATGATAGCGCAGTAGATAAAATGTCTAAGATAAAAAAATATTTTCCATATCTACAAACATTTGGATGTACACCAGAAGGGCTATCTTTCAAAAGTATTCTTCCATATATCAAAGCTGATGCAAAGGGCGATGAGTGTATATTTATTAACTATTCAGATGGAGCTCCTAGTTCAGTAACCGGATGTGCGTATACATATAATGGAATTGACTTTACTAGAAAAGTTATTAATGAAATGAAAGAAATAGGTATTAATGTGTTATCATATTTTATTGATGGTCGATCGGAAGGTTGGTGTGCAAATGCATTTAGAAGAATGTATGGCAATAATGCAGAATTCATAGATACCAGTAACCTTACTCAAATTTCAAAGTCAATTAATAAGAAGTTTTTAGAAATATCAGAAACAATATAAAATGATAAAAAAAGAATGGTTTTGGATGTCGACCTATAAAAGACAAAAAGAAAAGCATTGCCATTATTCGGGACTACCATCTCCAATGGCATATGAAAATAAACAAGATAAAATAACAATTATGAAAAAATCAATTTTAAAATGGTACCCAATTGGTATCGCTTTTATTTGCCTATTATATTCAGTTGGATTAGGTTTATATGGTAACACGGCCGAAGCAATGTACTCTGCTCATTGGCCTGGAACTATATTATTATTTAGTATAGCAATCAATCAAATTAAAAGACAATGAGTATAATATTTTTTGGAGTTGGATTTGTATTATTTTCAATTTATTTAGTATTTCTTATTTGGAATATTATTTACAATGGAAATAAACAACAAGAAGAAAATTACCCAACATTACAAGATGATGTAATAGATATGGATGGTATAGGCAATCAAGGGCGTATACCTACTCACACAACAATTAGAACTAAAAAAAGAAAAACTAAATCTTATGGTAACAAAGAGAGAACAAAAGGATGGAAGAGTAATTAATCTTCCAGTATATGTTAGTAATCATATAACAGACGAAATGATTAGATTGTTCTTAAAGACAGGCAAAGCAATGTCGGTAAATGCCGGGAGAATATCAGAGCAAGTAG
>Ga0209535_1001182_pt1 | contig 17956 bp, 18 predicted proteins | sample LinPmetageLP28_FD_184041 | JGI IMG/M metagenome (GOLD analysis project Ga0209535, IMG submission 184041) | Marine viral communities from the Pacific Ocean - LP-28 (SPAdes) (version 2) | ecosystem: Environmental > Aquatic > Marine > Oceanic | place: Pacific Ocean | collected 2009-08-22 | reverse complement strand
AGTAAAAATGCATCAGAAAGTTCATTTGCAATAAGTGAAGTTTTTGCCGCGGCGGCACCTGGATTGGCGGCTGTGGTAGATGGTCCACAAGTGTCAACTAAAGGCACACCATTAATAGAATTCACAGCAGGATTTGACACTGCTACAGAAAACAGCTTTGAACTTTTTGCAAGTTCAACAGCAGGCGGTAGCACTACTGTAACTGGATACCGAATTTCAGCATTGGCTGGCTAAATACAATCGTAAAACACTGTTTTACATACTATTAACAATCATGCGGGAGATATGGAACCATGACAACACGTAACTTTAGAGTTAACAACGGTTTAGAAGTAGGAGATATAGTAATATCTGCTTCTGCCAACACCATCACAGGCGGTGCAACAGCGGCGCCATCGGCTGATGGACAACTTGCCAACAAAAAATATGTAGACGATCAAATTGATCTAGCAACATTTATTGTAGCTGGCACAACAAATATAACAGCGGCGGCGGCATCACTTGTTGCAACTGTTGAAGGTCACACTGAAATAACAGTAACAAGAGGTGACACAAGAATACACGGAAACTTAACAGTAGACGGAAACGAAACAATTATGAACACAACAACGTTATCAGTAGAGGATAACATTATTGAGTTGAACAGAAACGTTTCTTCTAATGTAGGTATTCCTGCTTTAACAGGTATCAAAGTAAACAGAGGTGAAAGTTCAACAGCAACTGAACAAGATCCATACTGGTGCTGGGATAACGGTTTTGAAGATGACGGTACAACTATATTTGGAAACGCAGGCGGTGCCTGGACAGCTTTCAAAAGACCACAAGGCGGTACAGCAACTCCAGAAGCAGGAGACTTAGTCGACATTAGAGCCAATATAATACACGCGGTAGCCACTTCGGCTCAATACGCGGACGTTGGCGAGCGTTTCTCTGCAGACGCTCCAATGGGTGAAGGTGCAGTAGTAATGCTAGGTGGAACACAAGAAATAACAGAAGTTGATTCAGAATTATCTGATGAAGTTTTTGGTGTAATTTCTAAAAAACCAGCATACGCTATGAACGCCGGAGCAGGTAATGATGATTCACATCCTTTTGTTGCAATGACAGGAAGAACTCCAGTAAGAGTTAAAGGTCCTGTAAGCAAAGGTCAAAGACTTTGTGCTTCATCAATACAAGGTACAGCTAGAGCTGTTACAGATTCAGACACAATTAATCCTTTCCACGTAATTGGAAGAGCATTAGAAAACAAATACGATGACGCTATCGGTTTGGTAAATTGTGTGGTGCGTACTAACAACTAATAAGTATTAGCACTTCCTAAGTAGTAAAAAAGGGTGGCTTCGGTTGCCCTTTTTTTTTTATAAATACATACACATATGTTTAAAGTAGGAAAAAATATTACACTCAACGCAGACACTTGGCTTGAATTTAAAGGCAATAACGATGCCGGAGATGAGATCAGAATAGGTTCGATCAAAGGTAGCATCAAAGACAACAAGAAAGGTGCAGACCAGAGCATAATACAGATAATTGGCAGAAAAGACGGACAGCACAAACCTCTATTAACCATCGCCAACAATGCCATCTACGCACATCGTGATGTTCCATTATGCCTGCAAACAGAAGACGGTTATAAGACCTTCTTGTCAGGTGCATCAACTACAAAAAGAAACATAGATCTACCTGATGATAACGGTACATTGATGATCAACAATAAAGGCAAAGTAATGGCAACAGACTTGCCCACTAGCGATCCTAGTAATGCCGGTCAACTTTGGAATGATAACGGTACTGTAAAAATTAGTGCTGGTTAATTAAGTTATTAAATCAAGTATAGTTTGAAGTTTACCTTTGATTGCTTTATTATTCAAAGTATTTTTTAATCCAGCGTGTAAATTTTTTGGCCAACATTCAAATGCGGTCCAACAGTAACCTGAATGTTCTCCATTTAGTTTAGGAATAAATTCATTTTCAATTGCAACAACATAGGTGTGAAAGAAAAATTGTTGATCGTTTGAAGTAAAAAGTTCTAATGGAATTACTTTTTTAAATGCAGAAACTTGTCCAACTTCTTCATTTATTTCTCTTTTTAATCCTTCAAATGCTGATTCTGTCCATCTAGCTCTTCCACCTACAAGCCCCCAAAGTCCTTTTGTTTTAGGATCATTTCTTTGTAAGAACATGAAACGTTTAGTACTGACAGCATAGAATAATGCACCTGAGCAAATAATATTCTTATCCATTTGTATTAATTATTTTAATGATTAACGTTTGAGCCTGAACCTGACTGATTTACATCTTGGTCAGCGTCGTACTGTGTAGAGCCACCTGGTAAAACCATTGTCCATTTACCAGCAATGTAGATGCCTTCGTATGATTTGACCCAACTAGTGCCGTTGAATCTATATTGAATACCTGTATTTGTATTTGTTACGTAATGTTGTGTAGAGTCAGGGTTCGATGCATCAAAGACAACTTCCCATTTGCCTTCGGTGGTGTCATACTGAATAATATCATTTATTCCAGCTCTCAAATTTCCCCATGCTTCTGCATCAATTGTGTTTGTTGAATCTCCAATTTCTCCTGTAATCAAATACCTAACATTTGAATTTGGTGTGCCAGGATCAAAAGTTAAAGGATTGATAATCTTAGATACAGAAGTTAAACTATTTGCAGGAATAGTGTCGCTATCAATGTTAAACAATAATATAGTTTCATCTAACGGAGTAGTAGAAATTGTTCCTACAATTTCATTTCCGCCTTCTTGTTCTAATTTAATTTGACTAGTTCCGTTTGTTATTGCGCCATATTGGTTTAATAAAACATTCCAGTTAATAGGTGGACCAAATGTATCAAAAGGGTCTAATGGTGTATTCTCTTTAGCACCTGTGTAAAAACCGTCACCACCTGAAGTTACAGATGTGCCCGTTGAACCTATTAATCTCAGTTGATTTCCTGTTAAAAGTAAAGCATAATTGTTTGGTGTTATATAACTTCTTGACATTAGTTTTCCGTCTATTAAATCTTTAGCTATGCCACCATCGTCATCATATATGCTCATTATAATTTTTTGAATCACACCTAATTTAGATATTTTTACAGGTGGTGACAACCAAATTGGCATTGAAAATCTTAGACTTGCAACATCAATTTCCGTATCAGCTCCAACAGGTATAGTTCGAGAACTAAAACTTACATCTGTAAGTTCTACATAACTTAAACTAGTCCAATCAATATAATTGTCAGACTTTTGTATTTCAAAATCTGGATTGAATAGATATAAAATTTGTTCTAAAATTTGTAATTTTTGATCAGTATTTGAACTAAAAATATCACAGGCAACATTTAATCTGAAAGGTGATGGCATAACTTTTTCAACTGTGTAACCTGCACCTAGTTTGTCTGTATACTCTCCTGTCTCTGAATTAAATTCTCTTTCCTTCAAATGTTGTTTCTCAATATGATAAGGATTTTGCATTCTTTCTCTATCATAATCAAGTGCAGTAACATATGTTGCAATTCTTGGTGCATATTGTAAGGCATTTTCCGAATTGTTTCTAATTATGTTTGCAACTTGTCTAGTCATATCTCCATATACAACAGGAACCTGTCTAAGTTTTATTGCACCATCTGACCCTTTGCCTGTTTCTACAGAAAAATTGCTCAATATTCTCACAAATTGAGTTAAAAATTTTCTAATCTGTCCTTCGTAAAAGTGAAGCATTAATTGTCAGCCTTTGGTTTCAAGGCATCAGTTAATGCCTGTCTTTGTTCAACCGTCAAACCGTTAATTGTTGTTGTGGTTGAATTATTGATAAACTTTGTTTTGTAATTAGCTCTAGAATCATTGTTGGTTTTTGTTATTCTTACTGAGTCTTCTATTTTTACCCATCTTAACCCATCGTATCGGAATAATCTATTTGGTAAAAAGTCTGTTCTTAAGAAATAGTCACCTTTGTCAACACCGCTGGTAGGAAATGAAGTTCCAAATCCAGCGGGGTTTCCGTTGGGTGGTGTGCCGTCGCCGTCTAGATAAAAACCATAATGACTACCAGCTGGTGTATCTAACACTGCGTTCACAGTGTTGTCTGAACTTGCTAAACGCTGATCATCATTGATATTGTCTGTTCTAATATTTCCTCTTTCATCTATAGGAGCAACATAGTATTGTTTGTAATTAAATCCTGATTTTGGTGCATCTGCTTCTGCTTGGTTAACAATAGCATCATTAATTTCTTTCTCTTTGTTAAAGGTACTCATGTAACTTGCTAAAGAACCAGTTGTGTCAGCATCGCCAAGTATGTCTCTAAATTCTTGAGAGTCAACAAGTGTTTTCAATTTTAGTCTTAGCAAGTGAGGCCACCAAGTCTGAGAAAATCCTTCTGCGGCTCTGTTAACATCTTCAATGACGTAGTATCTTTTTAATGCAATAGGAATAGATGCATCCAAACTAAAGTCATCTTTCATGTGTGGAAATTCAAGTACATCACCTGACATGGGCTTCCGGCCAATTCTTTCAACAATATCGTTTAAATGCACAGTGAGAAAAATTGTATCATTTTGTAAAAACATACCAAATTGTGACAAATTAAAATCTATGTCTTGCACATTGTATATCCCACGCACAGTGTAGATATCTGGTGAATATTCTCTATCTCTATTTTCTAAAAATAGTAGATCCTGTATGGTTCTTTCGTTGGTTTCACTAGTAGCATAGTTTGGCTGTGTTGGAGATGCCGCACCATCTTTGTTAGTGTCACCTTGTTTATAAGGACCTAGGTATTTGTGGAAGTGTAAATCCGTACCTCCAACCGTAAACATCTCTCTGATGGTACGATCAAAAAACTTGTAGTCATTGCCTTTTTCTGGCTTAAAAATAGATAGTCGTGGCATATCACACATATTTATTGTAATGATGATAACGGTAAATATGTGTATGTCAGAACTACAAACCATGCAACAAGAAGTGTTTGATTATGTGAAAAATAATCTAGGTGAGGGCATGATTGAGGTTGAATTAGACCCAAAACACTACGAAACTGCACTAGAAAGAGCAATTAATAGATACAGACAGCGTTCATCAAATGCTGTTGAAGAATCATACGCATTTTTGACTTTAAAGCAGAATCAAAACAAATATATTTTGCCTGATGAGGTGATCAACGTAAGAAAATTATTTAGACGAACAGTAGGATCTAGAACAGAAGGTGGCGAAGGTGGTACATTGTTTGAACCATTTAATTTAGCATACACAAACACCTATCTTTTGAGAGCAGGAGCAACTGGCGGTTTAGCAACCTACTATGCTTTTGCATCGTACCAAGAATTAGTTGGAAAATTATTTGGATCTTTTATTCAATTTCATTATGACAATGCAACAAAACAATTAACAATTACACAGCGTCCAAGAGCTGATGATGAAACAATACTGATGCATACTGATAACTTTAGACCAGACATTACTCTTTTAAAAGACATCTATTCAAAACCATGGATAAGAGACTACACACTTGCAGTCTGTAAAACTATACTAGGTGAAGCTAGAGGCAAATTTAACACTATTGCTGGACCACAGGGTGGTACAACATTAAATGGTGGTGAATTAAAACAGCAAGGCATAGTTGAAATGGAAAGACTAGATCTTGAAATTAAAGACTTTGCTGACGGTGGCACACCACATAGTTTTGTTATCGGTTAATTCTTTTTCTCCACGCATTAAATAAAAGCAAAAACTGTATAGGCAAAAATTATGGCTCAAGAACCCAAAAAAATATCAGATCTAACCTACCAAGAACTAGAAGAAATGGTAATTGCATTAGAAAACATTTCAAAAATTGCAACAAGTGAAAGTATGCAAGACCTAGTTTTAAAAACAATAAGACAAGCAAAATTAGAACTTGAAAAAAGAATGTAAATCTGTTAAACTAGATTAATGCTGATTGGTTTAGTTGGTTTAATAGGTTCAGGTAAAGACACAGTGGCTGAAAGGCTAGTGTCTCACCACGGCTATGTGCGAGACAGTTTTGCAAAATCATTAAAGGATGCCACAGCAAGTATTTTTGGTTGGAATAGAGAAATGGTAGAAGGAAATACAAAAGAAAGCAGAGAATGGAGAGAACAACCTGATGCTTTTTGGAGTGAAAAATTTGGCAGACAAGTTACTCCTAGGTGGGTGTTACAATATTTTGGAACTGAAGTTTGTAGAGGACAAATGCTAGATACAATATGGGTAGATTCGTGCATGGCTAGATATAAAGGTCAAAACACAGTTATTTCTGATACTAGATTTGTTAATGAAATAACACAAATTAGAAAACACGGTGGCAAAATAGTACTTGTAAAAAGAACTGAAGTACCCAATAAACAAACTATGATAGAGTCAGGTGCTCACCAATCTGAATGGGATTGGATAGGCACAAATTATGATTATGTTTTAGAGAATACACACACCATAGAATCTTTACACAAACAGATTTACGATATGACTAGCCATCTACTTCCAAATCCCCGATAGTCCAACCTAAAGTTTGGGTGCTTTTTAACCTTTGACAGTTAGCACAGATTGTTTTTAAATTATACACTGATGTGTTGTTTCTTTTGCCATCAACGTGATAAACATCCATTTGAACTGTGTTTCTAGCTTTGAAACCACACAATTCACATTTAGTTTTTTTCCTATATCCTGCTTGATACCATTTAGGAGAGTATCCTGTTTTAAGATTATTCTTTTTACGAATACAAGCATCACATTGACTACGATAATAAATTTTTTTTCCTTTCCTATACCCATAGGCTCTGGGTCTCGATTGACAGGTTTTGCATAAAGGCCGTTTCATTACGTGTATTTACGTGCCCTATATAGGTACCATATTATTGCACGGTTTTACACTGTTTTACCTAATAAGCAATAAATAGAGCATTAGAACCTTGCAAGGAGTATAAAACATATGGCAAATTTAACAAGTCCAGGAGTAAACGTTTCAGTAATAGATGAAAGTTTCTACGTACCGTCAGATGCGGGTACAACTCCACTTATAGTAGTAGCATCAGGACAAGACAAATTAAACGGAGCAGGAGACTCTATAGCGTCTGGTACACAAACAGCAAACGCCAACACAGCTTTCCTAATAAGCTCACAAAGAGAATTAACAGAAACATTTGGTGATCCTAAATTTTATACGGATGCATCAGGCGGTTCATTAAATGGTTACGAATTAAACGAATACGGTTTACAAGCGGCCTACTCATTCCTTGGAGTAGCCAACAAAGCATTTATTTTAAGAGTAAATGTAAACACTTCAGAACTAATTGGTTCAACTTCAGCACCAACATCATCTCCAGTAGATGGTACATACTGGTTTGACTTGACCAGTTCAGCTTACGGTATATTTGAATGGTCAGCAACTAATCAAGCATTTACAACAATTACTCCTAAATTGATTACTTCAACTAACGACCTAGTTGGAAACTCAAGTACAGGAAACCCAAAACCTAATTTTGGATCAAAAGGTGATTACGTAATTAATACTACATCAGTAACAAATCCAATTTTTTATAAAAACGATGGAAACAGTTGGGTACAAGTAGGATCAACTGACTGGCACATTAGTCATCCAACAATTGAAGGAACTGCAACGTCAGGTACTTTAACAAACGCACACACTATTATTATTAATGGTGTAACAGTAACTTTAGATGGTACAACTTTTGCTTCTTTGATAACATCAATTAACAATGCAAAAATTCCAGGTGTTACAGCGGCAGTAGATGCAGTTTCAGGAAAAGTTGAAATTTATCACAACGGTACAAACTACGGTGATTCAGTAGGCGGTGCTAACACAATAGATATTGAAGCTGGTACAGGTACAATTTTAACCACAACTGGTATCACAGCAGGAACTTACAAAGGTGCATCTTTTGAACAAGCGGCACACTCTAGTAGACCAACTTGGAAAACAGCTGAAGACAACAGACCCACAGGTTCAGTTTGGTTTAAAACTACAAATCCAAATTCAGGTGCTGATCTAGTAGCTAAACTTTACAGTGCAAGTTCAGATACATTTAGTACTGTAAGTTCACCACTTTATGCTAACAACCACACAGCTATCTTTAATTTAGATCCAAGCAACGGTGGAACGGCAATAAGTTCAGGAACACTTTACGCACAATTTAACGTTACAGAACAGACAGCTGTAAACGACACAGACATAACTTTACCTGTTGGAGATTTCCAATTTTTTAGATACGAAGGCGGTGAAACAGTTGTTACTTCAAAAACAGTTGCATCTGGTTTACAAGGTACATTTGTAATGGCAGAGTCAATCAAAGGACAAGCGGCTCTTTCAAGTAAAACTGTAACAGTATCAAACTTAGACGGATCAACAATAGCTGACGCAGAAGACTTTGTAGCGGCAATATCAAATGCTGGTTTTACAAACGTTGAAGCTTCAGTAGTAGCAAGTGGAGAGTTCAAAGGTGCAATTCAAATTAAACACGCATTAGGTGGTGAGATAAGAGCTTATGATGTAACTAATACTCCATTAGCAACAGCAGGCTTCAGTGCCTCAACTGCTCATTCATATGGAACTTACACAGCAAACAGTTCAACACTACTTGACAACTTATACGATGTGCCAGCAGGTGCAACAGAAGATTCAACGGCTTTACCTGCAACGATTGTCTTTTCAAACTTTAAAAGATTATCATACACAGCAAGTTTAGGAGCACCAACTGATGAACCAGTAAATGGATCTATTTGGTACAACACAAACTTAGATGCTGACATAATGGTACACAATGGAACAACTTGGACAGGATACTTAACAACTTACAGTTCAACTGATCCAAATGGTCCACAATTTAGTGCTACTGAACCAACTACACAATCAGATGGTACAGCTTTGGCTAACAATGACTTATGGATTGATACTTCAGATTTAGAAAACTATCCAAACATTTACAGATACAATACATCTGCAACTTTAAGTTCAACTAACACAGCAAACGGAACAACTGTTACAACAACAGGTGCCGCTTGGGAATTAGTTGACTCATCAGACCAAACAACAGAAGACGGTATTGTTTTTGCTGATGCAAGATGGCACACTGAAGCTGATGCTAAACCAGGAAACCAAACTGGTGCAGGCACAGGCTCTTCTATTAAAGACCTTTTAAGCGATGGCTTTTTAGATCCAGATGCGCCAAACCCAGATTTATATCCAAAATCAATCTTGTTATACAACACAAGAAGATCAGGATACAATGTTAAAGAATACAGAAACAACTACATTACTACAACAACTTACCCAAGTTCAGGTTCAACAGGCTTAGGTAACGTAAGATTCTCAAATGAATCTGTTGCTAGTTATTATCCAGACAGATGGGTAACTAAATCAGCAAACAAGGCAAACGGTGCAGGTACTTTTGGAAGAAAAGCACAGAGACAAGTAGTAGTAGACCAAATTAAATCAGAAATAGATACAAACCAAGCAATAAGAGAAGATCAAAGAGGATTCAATGTAATTGCTTGTCCAGGTTATCCTGAAGTGATATCTAACATGATTGCTCTTAATACAGACAGAAATAACACAGCGTTTGTAGTAGGCGACACACCACTTAGACTGGCAGGTACATCAACATCAGTGAGCAACTGGGCAAACAACACAGCTGGAGCAACAAGCGACGGTGAAGACGGTTTAGTCTCAGCAAGTGAATACCTAGGCGTATTTTATCCATCTGGACAAACTACTGACAACACAGGTAGCACAATAATTGTTCCACCAGCACACATGATTTTAAGAACATTAGCAAACAACGATAACATAGGGTTCCCATGGTTTGCACCAGCAGGAACTAGAAGAGGTATTGTTGACAATGCTACTGGAGTAGGATTTATTAGTGCAACAACAGGTGAATTTACATCAGTATCATTAACAGAATCAGTAAGAGATTCTTTACACACAGCAAAAGTTAATCCAATAACTTTCTTCTCAGGAGCAGGTATTGTAAACTTTGGTAACTTAACAAAAGTTGCTACAAGTTCAACTTCTTCTTTAGATAGAATTAACGTTTCGAGATTAACAGTGTACCTAAGAACACAATTGGACGCTATTGCGAAACCATTTATATTTGAACCAAATGATGAATTAACAAGAAATGAAATCAAACAAGCAATTGAATCATTCTTGTTAGAACTTGTTGGTCAAAGAGCATTGTTTGACTTCTTGGTAGTATGTGATGACACAAACAACACGCCTACTAGAATAGACAGAAACGAATTGTATGTTGATATAGCAATTGAACCAGTTAAATCAGTTGAATTTATATACATACCATTAAGAATTAAAAACACAGGAGAAATTGCAAAATTAGGGAACTAATTTTCGATAAATAGGAGAACAATATGGCAATATCAACATTATCAAAATTTACAGTACCTTTAGCAAACGATCAAAGTTCAGCATCACAAGGCTTGTTGATGCCAAAATTACAATACCGTTTTAGAGTTGTATTAGAAAATTTTGGCGTATCTACTCCAAGATCAGAACTTACAAAACAAGTTGTTGACTGTTCAAGACCAAATTTAACTTTTGATAACGTAACATTAGACGTTTATAACTCAAGAGTATATGTTGCAGGTAAACACACTTGGGATCCAATTACAATTACAGTCAGAGATGATGTAAACAATGCAGTTACTAAACTGGTTGGCGAACAAGTACAGAAACAATTTGATTTCTTTGAACAGGCAAGTGCCGCATCAGGTATTGATTACAAATTTACTTCAAGAATTGAAATTCTTGATGGTGGTAACGGAGCATCAACTCCAAATGTATTAGAAACATTTGAATTATATGGTGCATTTATTGAGTCAGTGAACTACAATACACTAGCTTATGCAACATCAGATCCAGTTACAATTACTATGAACTTAAGATACGACAATGCTATCCAAACTCCACAAGGAACAGGAATTGGTACAGCAGTTACAAGAACTGTAAGCACACTAGCTACAGGCGGTGGTATCTAATACAAATAAGCATTTATAAAGTAAAAAGGGCGCCTTTAACGGCGCTTTTTTTATGGCCATAAATATTGTTATGCCAAGTATCAACAATTTTTTACAAGCATTTTCAAATGGTCTTCCTGGAATGAAAGACTATCGTCATGCATCAAGACTTTATCTAGACGATAATTTTAAACTTTTACCAAAACAAAAATTCTTATTTCATGTTAATTTTAACATTGACGATTCAATTCCAATTCGTAAATTTACTACAAACGAAAAAATTGAATTGAATATGTTAGTAAAAAATGCTGACCTACCAAGGTTCAATATGAATATGGAAGAAAAACAGCAGTACAATAAAAAAACTTATATACAAACACGTATAGGATATGAACCTGTAAACATTACATTCCATGATGATCATGCTGACACAGTGAACGCTTTTTGGAAAGCGTATTATGAATATACAATTTCTGATTCAATAACTTTAAATCCAAGTGTGGCAGGCTTTAACACAAAAGATAATATGTACGATACTAATCCGGGAGTTACACAATATGGTATGGATAATGCACAACAAAGAAAAAAACCTTTTCTAAGATCTATAGAACTTTTTGCATTACACAAACAAAGATTTACATCTTTTATGTTGGTGAATCCTGTAATTGGTTCATGGTCACACGATAACCTAGATCAAACTGACGGGCAAGGCATAATGCAAAATAGTATGCAAGTGTTCTATGAAACAGTATTGTATTCAGCTGGCATAGTAAACAAATCTAGAATACCTGGATTTGCAACTATACACTATGACTTAGAACCTTCTCCACTATCAGTGCTAGGCGGTGGTACAACAAGTATATTTGGACCAGGCGGTATCGTTGATGGCATTGGCAGTGTCATAGGTGATATCCAAAGAGGTGAATTTAGTGTTGCAACTATATTAAGAGGCATCAACACATACAACAACGCTAAAAAAATAAAAGCCAAGGACGCTGTCAAAGAAGAATTAAAAGGCATAGTGAAAGAAGGTGTATTAGACATTGGCAAACAAGCAGGCACAATAACAAATCCAGTTGGAAACTTTTCAGTTGGCAATGCGGCAGTCACAGCAGTGGCGGCAGGTGCGGCTTTGGCCACAGCAAAAGGTTACAAAGATAGTAAAAGAAATCAAAACAATGTTGTAATCAACCAAACGACTACGCAGTTTACAGATTTCCTTTCACCAAACGAAGCACAAAATCTTGTAACTACAAACAGTTTAGCAAAAGATAAAGTTGCGTCTGCTTTGTATTATCAAACCATAGGTTCAAGAAATGGTCTAACAATAGCTGAAAGTGATATTGCATACGCGGCACTATCTGACAATGAAAAAAGTGTTTATCAAGACAGAGTAACAAATGAAATTAATAGTCTTGTTGCAGAAGGATATATAAAAATAGAAAGAGCCACACAAGATGTAGCAATAGTGGCTGAGAAGGCAAATGTATAATGGCTGAATTTTATTCTAACTTACCACAAAAATTAAAAGATAGTTTGCAAAAAACTGCAAATAGATTAATTGATGAAAACTACAAAACAAAATTTGAATTTGCAGTAAATGACTATGATGCAACTGTTGGCTTTTTTGTAAAAAGAGGCTTTGCAAGACAACCTGCTGAAGAAGTTGCATATATTATTTTGCAACAAGCAAAAATTGATAGCGTTGCTGTTGGCACAATTCTTGATAAACTTACATACACTAATCCAGCACAATTATCTGAACTAATATCAACTGTGCTTAACGCAAACAGATACAAATCTAGTAGATTGGGTGTAAGAAACACAAGAGAAACCAAAGATTCTGTATCTAGAAATATTCTAGACTAATGAATCAAAGACTTCCAAGATTTGCAAGAGGTAAATTTACACCAAAAAATCCTCAAAAATATGTAGGAACAAAAACACCAACATACAGGTCAAGTTGGGAACATAGTTTTATGAGATTATGTGATGAACACCAAAATGTATATCAGTGGGCATCTGAATCAATTAAAATACCTTACCGTCATCCAATGACAGGCAAATACACTGTGTATGTTCCAGATTTTTTTATTGTTTACATGGACAAAAACGGAAAAAAACACGCAGAGATGATTGAAGTAAAACCTAAGTCACAAACTACTCTTGAAGCGGCTGGTAAAAGTATGGGAAAAAGAAAACAGGTTGTTATAAATTATGCAAAGTGGGAAGCCGCTAATGCCTATGCAAAACAAAGAAAAATACGATTTAGAGTTGTGTCAGAAGAAGACTTATTTCATAACGGCACTCGTAAGTAAATAAAAGCATGACAAAAAAATTAGAAGAAATATTAAATTTACCAAATGTTAAAACAGAATTTGCCAAAGTTGACAAAAAAGACAAGGAAAAAAAAATAAGTGAACATATAGTAGGCAACAATCTTGATCCTAAAACGCAAGAAGCTTTGAAAAAAACTTATGCAGAATTTGATAAAGTAGCCGCCGCACTTCCACAAGTTAAAGGCTTGGGTGAAATATCAGATTTAGAACTAGACAAACTTGCAATGGAGGCAGAAGATTCATATAAAAATCTAATGGATCTTGGAATGAATGTAGATTCACGTTATTCAGGTAGAATTTTTGAAGTAGCAAGTACGATGTTACGTAATGCCATTGATGCAAAGAGCAATAAAATAGACAGAAAATTAAAGATGGTTGAATTACAACTTAAGAAAATGAAGTTAGACAAAGACGGTTCAGATGACACTAGCGAAGCTATTGATAGTGAAGGAACTATCATAACAAACCGTAATGAATTAATGAAGAAACTAATGAAGAAAGACTAAATATAGCATTATGGGTGATTTCGTACAATATCTAACTGAATCTGCAAAGCAGTATGACTACCGTATTAAAGTTGCGGGGGAAATAGACAAAGACTTTGGAACAAAATTAGAAACAGGACTACAAAAGTTTGAGATTGCAAAACTTTCAGCTGGTAAGTCAACGCCAATACAAGAAACACCATTAGATTTTCCACAATTTAAAAATACAAATGTAACTATTTTTGAACTTACAACAAATTATCCAGCTTCAGTTTTTGAAATGCAACAGTATATTGCAGACTACATGAACTTACCAAAAAATCAAGTAGTTGTAAGAAAACCAAATGAACCAACAGAAGAATATCAAGCAGAAACAGATAAAGACAAATCAGAATTTAAGTCAACTTTGCAAGATCTAGAATACAAAGATACACCAGAAGTACCAGCAGAAAAAGAATTTGGTGACAAAGCAAATCAAAGTTTACTAAAAGAATTATTAAAAGATAGACAAGAAAAAGTAGAAGCTGAAAAGAAAGAGACTACACAAAAAGTAATGGACAAAGAAGAAAAAGGAACTCCATCGCCTTTTAGTAAATCAACTAACCCACACCCAGATCCAAAAAGGAAATAAAATGCCAGAAATGATTGACATATTGAATAAGTTAAGAGAATACGAAGCACAAGGACAAGCAGTGGGAGATGCAATTAAAAGCACAGAGATGACACAGGTAGAAGCTCCTGTTGTTGAAGCATTAAAAACTTTTCAAGAATTTTTAAGTGAAAAAGGTGTAAAAATAGAAAATTTAAAATGGGATCAATACGCAAGATATGCCGAAGCATATGCAAATTACAAGACCAGAATGGGATCGGGTAGTGTAGATGAAGGTGGTATGAGTGACGTACATATTGGCGCTCAAGAACACGTAGGAAATTATGTTGATGACAACGGCAATCTTAAAATGCCAAAAGCAGATGTAATGAAAGCAATGGCTTCAGAAAAAGCAAAAGCAACTTTCCCACAAAGTTACGAAATTGAAACTGCAATGAAAATGGTTGCTGATAAGTTTGATGATTCAGGTAAAGCAGTTGACGAAACTGTTGAACCAACTACTGAAGCAAAAGCAAAGCCAGATTACATTGATTTAGACAAAGACGGCAACAAAACAGAGCCAATGAAAAAAGCGGCAAAGGACAAAGAAATGAAAAAAGAAACAGTAAAAGAAGATATGCACATTATGACAGACAATCCAAATGAAATGGGTATGATGATGCAAATTTTAAAATTAGCAGGCGTACAACCTGTTGATGCAAAAATGATTGGTGGTGAGGAAGAAGCAACAGACGAAGCAGAATTATCTAATTCTCCAGATGGACATATGCATGGTTCAGGATCTAAAATGCAATCAATTGATGATTTAGTAAATTTACACTCGGGTGGTTTAAACAAACAAAAAGTTCAAATTAAAAAAGGTTATCCAGGCGACAACGAATTAGCCGCAGAAGATTTAGCTAACAGTTTGAGAAACCAATACGAAAGTTTCAAAAAAACTTACCAAGCAGAAGCTAAAAAACAATCACCTTATGCAATTGGTATGGCTCAAGCAATGAAATCAACTGGTGATAAGCCACCTTTAGAGAAGAGTACAATTAAAAAAGCTCACGACATTGCTGACAAGATCAAAAGCAAAAAGTAATACTTTAGCACCTCAGTTTTAACTTAAATACACTACTATGGCGTATGTATCATTAGACAGCGACCAAATTAAAAAGGCGCATAAAAAACACAAATACACTAAAGAACAAGTGTTACAACTTGAACAATGTATGGACGAAAAAACAGGTCCATTGTTTTTTATGGAGTCTTTTATGAAGATTCAACATCCTACCAAGGGGTCAATGGCTTTCAAACCTTTTGATTATCAAAAAAGATTAATACAAAGTTACAATGATCATAGATTTAGTATTGCTATGCTACCAAGACAGACAGGTAAAACAACCTGTGCATCAGGATACCTAATTTGGTATGCTATGTTTAAACCAGATTCTCAAATATTAATTGCCGCACACAAATATGCAGGAGCATCAGACATTATGTCAAGGGTGCGTTATGCATATGAAATGTTGCCAAGTTTTATCAAAGCAGGAGTGACACAATACAATAGAAACAGTATTGAATTTGATAACGGTTCAAAAATAATGGCAACCACAACAACTGAAAACACAGGACGGGGTATGTCCTTAACATTAATATATTGTGATGAGTTTGCGTTCGTGCAACCACCTGAAAAAGCAACTGAGTTTTGGACTTCACTGTCTCCTACATTGTCTACTGGCGGTAAATGTTTAATTACATCAACACCAAACTCAGATGAAGATCAATTTGCCTTAATTTGGAAAGAGGCTTGTAAAAGATATGATGATTTTGGAAATGACAACATAACAGGCACAAATGGTTTTTATGCCATGAAAGCACATTGGTCAGAACACCCTGACAGAGACGAAGCATGGGCTGAACAAGAAAAATCAAGAATAGGAAGTGAGAGATTTAGAAGAGAGCATGAGTGTGAATTTTTAATTTACGATGAAACATTAATTTCAAGTGTTAGACTTGTGGAAATGGAAGGTGCTGAACCTGTTTGGAATCAAGGACAAGTAAGATGGTATGGAAAACCTAAACCAAAACACACTTACATGATAGCTTTAGATCCAAGTTTAGGTACAGGTGGAGACTATGCCGCAATACAAGTCTTTGAACTGCCAACATTTAAACAAGTAGGAGAATGGCATCACAATACTACACCTGCTAATCAACAAATTAGAATTTTACAAAGTATTACAAAGTATATACATGACACAATTATGGAACAAGACTCACAGGCTACTCCAAGCATTTTTTATTCAATGGAAAATAATACATTAGGTGAAGCGGCCTTAATGAGAGTTATGGATATAGGTGAAGAAAATATACAAGGTATGTTTTTATCAGAACCTATTAGAAAAGGACATAGAAGAAAATTTAGAAGAGGATTTAACACAACTGCAAAACACAAGATTGATGCCTGTGCAAAATTTAAAGAACTAGTTGAAAACAATAAAATGGAAATTAATAGTAAACCATGTATATCAGAGCTTAAAAACTTTGTTGCATCAGGTGTAAGTTACAAAGGTAAGCCAGGAGAACACGACGATTTAGTTAGTTCTTGTTTACTAGCTACACGTATGATAAAAGTACTTGCAGATTTTGATCCAAAAATATTTGAACAATGGACCAATAGAACGTCAGAATACACCGCTCCTATGCCTATTTTTGCTAACCTAAATGTTTAAATAAATACAATATGATTTCACCAAAAACATCAAGCGACTTGTTCAATAAAATAAGAAGCAAATTTAGTAATATTACAATTGGAGATTCTGAAGGGTCGGCAACAGCAGATCCTAGCAGAGCTGTATTTTTTGACTTTGAATTTACAGAAGACCAAGACAAATTTGGTAGAATATCTATTTCATTAGCTGACGACCAGAGTATGAAAGTATTCTATAACAGAGATATGATGGCAAAGATTGAAGAAGATGATAAAAACGAATGGTACACTTTTATAAAAGAGCTAAAAGACTTTGCAGTAGAGCATCAACTTAGATTTGATATACGAGATATCACTAAATCAAGCCTAACGAAGCAGGATTATCAAAATCTTGCAGATACGAACAAAACGGTAAATACTGATGAAATGTCAGAAGAATTAAACAGAATAAAACACCTATCAGGTATGGAAGTTAAAGAAGGCCTAACAGGCACCCGTAAAAGTTCATACGAAAATTTAGACAAAACAAGATTAATAATTAGACATACCGGACCAGTTGATGAAACTGTGCCAGGTGCAAGATCAAGACACATAAATTCATTATACATTGAAAATGATGACGGTGAAAGATTCAAGTATCCAGTGATTCATTTAGCAGGTGCTAGAGCAATGACTAGACACGTTGCAAATGGCGGAAGACCACATGATGATTTTGGTCAACACATTGTTTCAACTTCGGAAGACATTGCAAAATTAAATTCATTTTCAAGATATGCTTCTAATAAAGACCAGTTAAATGATTCAGCTGGTGATATAATT
>Ga0209535_1001181_pt1 | contig 17957 bp, 23 predicted proteins | sample LinPmetageLP28_FD_184041 | JGI IMG/M metagenome (GOLD analysis project Ga0209535, IMG submission 184041) | Marine viral communities from the Pacific Ocean - LP-28 (SPAdes) (version 2) | ecosystem: Environmental > Aquatic > Marine > Oceanic | place: Pacific Ocean | collected 2009-08-22 | reverse complement strand
CGGAAATTAAGTTCAGTGACGGCGACGCAGCAATGACCATTGCAAACGGTGGGGCCGTGACGTTTAGCGTTGCGCCCAGCTTGCCTGACAACACTGTGGAAACGGATGACGTCCAAGACAACGCTATTACGCTCGCCAAAATGGCAAGCTTGACGCGAGGCAGCATGATATACGGCAATGCAAGTGCTGCGACGGCAGTGCTGACCAAAGGCGTAGCGGGGACGGTTCTGACTAGCGACGGAACGGACATAAGCTGGGAGGCGGTTAGCAGTGGCGCGGACAGGGTTGTTTTTCCAACAAACTGGGCATCACCAAGCAATACATACACCACGTCTGGGACTTGGTCCAAAGGCTCACTCGACGACGATGCTTATGTCTGGATTTACTTGATCGGCGGTGGCGGTGGCGGTGGGTCGTTATATGGAAGCGGCATTGCGAACGGCGGTTCAGGCGGCTCACCACTATTTCTGTATGGCAAAGCCAAAACTTTTGACGGCGGGTCATATGTTATAGCCGCTGCGAAAGCTGGAAACTCTGCTGGGTCGTACGGAGGAACACCAGCAAATCACACAACGTTTACTCTATCATCATCAAATGGATCAACGGTTTTTACAACGAATGTCTCTGGAGACACTACATCGTCACGTTTTTTCACAGTATTTCCACAAGTGCTTAATGCAGTGAGTTTAACTTCTTTTGCTGATTATACGCTGCAAAGCAAAGAAAATGAAACCACTGCTTACTCAGACGCATCGCTTCCCAGCGGCGTAGCGTTTAGATATTTAGCGCCCGGAAAACAATATAATGATCCCGTGTCCGCAGAGCATTGTATCTTTGGCGGCGGAAATGGTGGTGGCTTCCAATCAAGCTCAAAGCTGTCAGGAACCTCAGAGTTTTGCGGTGCTGGTGGTGCAACTGCCGCTCAAGGCGCAGATGGAATTGCGCCGGGCGGAGGAGGTGGCGCGTCACAAAGCGCATCAAATGCAGGCGGCTCAGGTGCGCCAGGCGCAGTAAGGACCTATCATGTCTAAGATATTTTACGACAAAACTACTGGTGACGGCGCAGTGTTCGATGACGATGCAAACATTAACGATTGGCCTGACTTCCAAGAAGACCCAGTGGCAGCAAGCGCAACACAAGTCAGAGCGCAGCGTGACGCACTCTTAGCAAAATCTGACTGCATGGCATTGGCTGACCGCATAACCGACGAGTGGCGCACGTACCGTCAAGCATTGCGTGATGTTCCCAGCCAATCTGGGTTTCCCAGCAGCATCACATGGCCCACTAGGCCATAGCCGTACTTTTGGCATTACCTACAACATGTGGTAATATTTTCACGTCTGTAACAACATGTTGTGCCTATGGCTTTAATTGATATTAATATACCGCCGGGCGTTTATCGCAATGGTACAGATTTGCAGAGCGTGGGCCGTTGGCGCGACACCAACTTGGTGCGCTGGGTTGACGGCACAATGCGACCGCTCGGCGGGTGGCGCACTCGATCTGACACCGCTGCCGCCGCCAAAGTGCGCGGCATGATGGCGTGGTCAGATAATAGTTTGGACCGCCGCATTGCCCTTGGAACATATAACAAATTATACGCGTACAACATGGCCGGCACTCAGTCGGACATAACCCCAGTGGGCCTATCGGCAGGCCGCGAGGATGCTGCGGCTTCAACAGGATATGGCGGCGGGCTGTATGGCCAAGAATTTTACGGAACGCCTCGGCTGGAAACCACCCGCATTGAGCCGGCCACAAGCTGGGCCATGCAGCCTTGGGGTGAGTACCTCGTCGCGTGCAACCGCGATGACGGCAAGATATACGAATGGGCACTAAACCCGGCCACGCCTGCCGCCGTAATAAGCAACGCTCCAACAAACAACCAAAGCATCGTTGTCACAGAGGAACGATTTTTGCTTGCGCTTGGCGCAAACGGAGACAGCCGAAAAGTGCAGTGGTGCGACCGCGAGAACAATACCGTCTGGACGCCAAGCGCGACCAACGAGGCGGGCGACCTGACGTTACAGACAACCGGCGAAATTATGGCCGGCGTTCGGACGCAATCAGAAACGTTAATCTTAACGAGCACCGATTGCCATTTGGCCACATATCTGGGGCCGCCATATGTTTTCGGCATAAACCAAGTTGGAGTAAGCTGCGGTCTGGCCGCTCATTTGGCTTATGCCAGCGTTGACACTGGCGTATTCTGGATGGGGCTAAATTCGTTTTACGCGTACACTGGCAACAACGTGCAGGAACTGCCGTCAGACGTGTCAGATTATGTTTTTTCCGACATTAACCGCGCACAAATCAGCAAGACATTTGCCATGTCGCTGCAGGGGTTTGGCGAGATATTCTGGTTTTATCCGTCAGCGGCAAGCACCGAAAATGACCGATATGTTGTTTATAATTACGTTGAGAATACGTGGTACATTGGTCAGATTGCCCGCACTGCCGGGGCTGACGCCGGCGCGTTTGCGCTGCCAATGATGTGCGACCCTGCGGACAAAAAAATCTACGAGCATGAGGTAAGTTTTGCGTATAGCGGCCTGACGCCGTTTGCCGAAACTGGCCCGATTATGCTGGGGTCCGGCGATAAGGTTGCCAGCGTTACCGAAATGCTGCCCGATGAAAAAACGCAAGGCGACGTTACGGCCACGTTTAAAACCAGATTTTCGCCGAATGGCACTGAGCGGTCGTATGGCCCGTACAGCATGTCTGACCCGACAAGCCTTCGATTTACTGGCCGGCAAATGCGGATGCGCCTGACCGGCGCGCGCTTGGCTGATTGGCGCGTTGGGATTAACCGGCTGGATGTTGTTGCCGGGGGTCGCCGTTAATGGAGCAGTACCGAGTCCCGCAACCCTACGGCAGCGATTGGCGAATTTGGGCCAACCGTGTGACCGCGTTCTTAGGCCAAAACAAGTCTAATCTCGTGCAGCAGACGGGCAACGAAAGCGCCAAGGATGACGGCATAATGATGTGGTCGCGCGCTGGTTATCCCGTCGTTTCGGCGGGCAATGCATTCCGCGAGATAATTATTAAGCGCGCCGTGCCGACGTCCAGCGTTGGCGCTGCCGGCGATACCGCTGGCATGGTCGCCGTCAGCGCAAACCACATTTACGTTTGCACGGCAGCGTACGACGGCTCAACAAATATTTGGTCGCGTGCTGCGTTAACTGGGGGTGCCTGGTGAAAGAAGAGTTGGAACGCTGCAAGCCTTGGATTGAGGCCGCGCTAAAATACAGCGGTGGCACGCACGATTGGATTGACGTTTGCGAGGGTATTTATAAAGGCACCATGCAGCTTTGGCCGGCAAAAGATAGTTGCTTGGTGACTGAGCTGATTACCTATCCGCGCACAAAGGTGTGCAACGTGTTTTTGGGCGGCGGCACGCTTGATGAAATCATGGGCATGCATCCCGACGTTGTGCAGTGGGCGCAATACCAAGGGTGCAGCGCGCTAACAATGACAGGCCGATTTGGCTGGAAAAAACCACTGGCGGAACACGGCTGGAAGCCGCTTCACCAGAGCTATGTGAAGGAAATATAATGAGCGGTGGCAAGGGCGGCACTCAAACGCAAGAAACGACAATACCAAAATACATTGACCATTACGCGCAACAGAATTTGCAGCGCGCGGCGCAAGTTGGCCAATTAGGATACCAGCCATATTATGGCCCCGACGTGGCGGCGCTAACGCCGCTGCAGCAAGCGGCGATGGAAAACAACGCCGCCGCCGCTAATGCGTTTGGCCTCGCGGTCCCAACGCAAAATACGTTGATGGACGCGCCAACGGTCTACGCCAATGGCGTGCGGGGCTACAGCTCACAGCCTATTTATCAGGACGCAGTGGACGCGTACACCGCCGCCAACCCAGATCAAGCCGCGCAATACAACGCGCTGTTTGGCAATACTGTTGAAGCGTACCGGCCCCCTGCCCCAGCCATACAATATGCTGGACCGGCCACCTCGGCGAGCGGTGGTGGTGAAGGTGCCGACATGAGCGCCGACCACACGACTTATCAGTTTAATCAGCCAATGAACGCAATTCCAGAGTTGGGGCCGGTCAATATAGACCCCGCCGGCAACGTGATAACCCGCGCGTTAAACATTGGCGATGGCCGCGAGGGTCACGGCTCACCGGGCGACGGCACGGTCTTATGCACTGCGTATTGCAATCTCGGCTATCTGTCGGACGAGATCTGGATGCTAGACAAAAGGTACGGCGTCAGGCTGAAAAGATCCTGCCCCGAATTATTGGATGGATACCGCCTGTGGGCGTCGCCGGTGGCGCGCTTTATTCAGCGCAACGGCATTTTAAGCAAGGCGCTGCGGGCAATACTTTGGCCGATTGTTAGGGCGTGGGCCGAGCAAATGGCGCACGAAATGCGCCCCAAAAAACACGCCAGAAATCTCTTCGGCAAATTTATCATGGCGGTTGGTGAGCCGTTAAGTCTGGCAATAGGCAAGACGTTCATTAAACGTAAAGCGGAGGCAGTATAATGGCAGCTCCAGGCGGATACGGCGGCGGACAGCCAACGTTGGCAAATAACGGCACGGGCACACCTCCGGCGGGCCTTGGTAAAGGCGGCGTTGGCGGCCAACCATTTAACGTAAATCAAGCGGCGTCCGGCGCATTGCAAGGCGCAATGGGCACGACTGCGCAGGGCATGCAATACCAGCCAATCCAAGCGGCTAACCTGATGGGGTCGTATCAAAATCCATACGAGCAACAAGTTGTGGACCGCACGCTGCGCGACCTCAGCACTGCGCAAGCGCAATCGTTAAACCAGCTCGACGCGCAAGCCAGCGCGGCCAAGGCCTTTGGCGGATCAAGGCACGGCATTGAGGCGGCGGAAACGCGTGACAATTACGCGCAAAAAGCAATTGACGCCGTTGGCGGTTTGCGAAATCAAGGCTTTAACACGGCGCTCGGTGCCGCTCAGTTTGACGTGGGCAATCGTAACAACGCAATGGCAACAAGGCTCGGCGCGGCTAATCAAATGGCGGGCTTGGGCAATCAAGCGTTTAACATTGGCCAGACGATCCAGACCAACCAAATGCGAGACGGCCTGATGGAGCAAGGCTTGCAGCAAGCTCTGATTGACGCAGCAAAACAGCAATACGCGGGATACACCGGTGCGCCAATGACAAGCCTCGGTGCACTAAACAGCGCGCTTGGCACCACGCCAACGCCGCAAACCACCACGACTAGCCGCAATCCTGGCCTGTTTGATTGGTTAAGCGTTGGGGCAATGATGGCGTCATGAGGCCCGATTTTGACATAATCAAGCGGGACATTTTTCGCGGCGAAAGCGGCGGCGATTACAACGCGCTGTTTAACTATCAGAACCGCCCCGGCGGCCTGTTTGACGATGTTAAAATCACTGACATGTCGGTAGACGCTGCGCTGGACTTTGCGCAGCCCAGATCCGGCTATGGCAACTATGTCAAAATGGCCAACCCGGAGGGCGTGGTTGCCACCCCGATGGGCGCATATCAGGTGGTCGGCACGACCCTGCGTGACGCCAAGCGCGGCCTTGGGTTGCGCGGCGACGAGCTAATGACGCCAGCCCTGCAGGACCGCATTGGCCGCTATATTTACGATACGCAGGGCACCGGCGCGTGGGCCGGATACAAAGGGCCAGCCTATGGCCCAGCAAACGCAAAACAGGAGGCCGCCCCGATGCTGCCAGCACAACAGCAAGGGCCGCGCGGCCTACTTGAGCAATTCGGCTTGCAGAAAATGCAACCCGGTGCCGCCGGCGAAACGGGGCAAAAGTTTTACCAGCGCGACAGCTTTAAAGACGCGGCGGGCCGCATGGCGGTGGCGTTTAATTCGCTGCGCTTAAACCCTGACCCCAACTTGGCGGGCATGGTGGCCGACGTGCGCAACCAGCGCACCGAGAAAAACGCGCGGAATAAAACGGTGGAATATCTGCGCGCCAACGGAATGAGCCAATACGCCGATATGATTGAGGCGGGCCAACTGCAGGCGAGCGCTGTGTTGGGCGCGATTATGGATAAATCTATGAAGTCTGACCACGTTGTGGTCGGCAACGCCGTTGTTGATCGTGAAACTGGCGAGGTTTTGTATAAATCGCAATCAGGATTTAGGCCAGCCACACCAGAAGAGGCGGCACAGCATGGCGCGAAATTTGGGCAAATAGACATCGCTACCGGCAAGTTTTTTGAAACGGGCAAAAGCTCTGGGACAATGACAAGAATACTGCCGGACGGCACCGTTGAAACAATTACCGGCAGCAATTTAAAATTAACAGAGGGCCAGGGCAAAGCTACTGGGTTCTTTGGTCGCGCCCAAGCGTCAGACAAAATTTTAGCGGACTACGAGCGCGAAGGCACTGACCTATATAATAAGATAGTGTCAGGCATTCCGATTGCCGGAAATTATGCAATAAGCGAAGAATATCAACTTTATTCGCAGGCCAAACGCGATTTCATAAACGCTATTTTGCGTCAAGAAAGTGGCGCAGTAATTGCGGCAAGCGAATTTGAAAATGCCGAATTGCAATACTTCCCGCAGCCTGGGGACAGCAAAGAAACAATCGCCCAAAAAGCAAAAAATCGCAAAATTGCTATTGAAGGCGTGAAAGTGGCGGCAGGACCGGGGGCGCAAGTAATCACGGGGCAGCCAGCAAATCAAAGCAATGATGGCAAGATCCGAATACGGTACGGCCAAGACGGAAAGGTCATTAAATAATGATAGAGGTTGAGATGCCCGATGGCGTCATCCTTGAGTTTCCTGCAGGAACCAACGAAGCCGTAATTGACCGGGCCGCTAAAAAATACATTCAAGGCAACAGGACGGCCCAAGCCGGTGCGCGCATAATTGCGACTACTGACAATGGCGGAAAAATATTTGAAATGCCTGATGGCCGGCGTCTTTACGCTGACGAAACTATGAGCGTTTCAGATCAATCTAAAGTTGCTAAAATAATGGAAGGCGCAACTGCCGCTGACTTATCAATGCAGGGGTTTGACCAAAGCACGCTAGAGCAGGCAGGCGCGGCAAAATATGCTGTACCGTTTATGCGTGGTACTGGCCTAGGCTCCTATGTTGATGAGGGGCTGGGCTTAATTGACCCTGACATTCAGCAAGGCATGCGCGCCACCGCTGGCGCTATGGAACGGCAAAACCCGAAAACCAATTTAGCGCTTAATGTCGGCGGCGGCGTTACGTCTGCCGCGCAATTAGCGGCGACATTGCCAAATGCGGTAATTCAAGGCGGGGGGAGATTGCTTGCGTCAAACTCTGGCCGAGTTTTGCCTAGTGTCGTTAAAGGCGTAACTGCGGGTGCCCCCATTGGTGCGGTTTCTGGCGGGATTTACGGATATGGCGAGGGCACTGACTCTGAAAGCCGCATGTCAGAAGCTAAATCGGGCGCTGGGTTTGGCGCACTAGCCGGCTCCGCTTTGGGTTTGCTTGCGCCAATGGCGTCGCGCGGCATGAAAAACATTGCTGATTATGTGCAGGGCACTGACATTGCACAAATTGCGTCCTATTTCGGAATCTCTCGCAATGCTGCAAATGTAATTAAAGCAACATTTGATCGAGGCGGCGATTTAGACGCAGCAACCGAAAACATTAAACTAGCCGGTGAGCAAGGCATGGTTGCGGATGCCGGCCACGCAGCCCAAGCAATGCTTGACGCAGCGGCGTCATCTGGTGGCGCTGCAGGTCAAACCGTGCGGGACTCGATAAATCAAAGAACGTCTGCCAGCGTAAACCAGCTTGAAACAGCGTTAAACGAAACGCTTGGCGATGCCCCATTAGGCCCACGCGCCGCAGTAGACGCTATCGGCAAAAGAACATCGGCAGCCCGCAGCGACGCATATAATGCAGCCTACACAACGCCAATCAGTTATGCTGCGCCAGAGGGTGGAGAAATCTTGTCTGTTTTGTCTCGAATACCTGGCCGAGTTCTATCCCAAGCGGTCCAAGAGGCCAACGAGGACATGGTTTCAAAAGGGTTAAAAAACCAACAGATAATGGTTTCAATGTCTGACAATGGCCGGCCTAAATTTGGAAAGCTGCCAAACGTGCAGCAATTAGATTACATCAAGCGCGCTTTAAATACATTGTCGGAAAACAGCCGAGATACCCGCACTGGCAAGCAAACTGCAGCAAGCCTGCGATACGGCAATTTGGCGCGCGATTTGCGTAAGGCTTTAGGTGATGCCATTATTGACGGAGCGTCTGGTGCGCGCGTCTACGACGATGCCGTTAAATTGGGTGGAGAAACCATACGCGAGCAAAACGCGTTTAAGCTAGGTCGTGACGTCCTTAATCCTAAAATGGAAATTGAGGACGTAATGGAAGAGCTAGGCGTTGACCCAAGCGACGCGCAGATAGAAGCGGCAAAACTCGGTTTGAGGTCTGCCGTACGCAAAGCCCTTGACGATGTAAAAGCCGTGCCAAGCGACCCCGATATGGCCGCAAGGCAGCTTGATGCGTTTTTGCGGATTACATCATCAACAAGCTCACGCAATAAAATTAAACAAATATTGGGTGATGAGTCCGCCGCGCTTTTAAAAGAAATGGATGAGGTGGCCCAAACGTCTGTTGTGCGAGCTGGGGTGGCAACAAACAGCAAAACGGCGGTCCGTCAATCAATCCAAGGCGATGTTGACGATTTAACTGCGCCCGGCCCCGTTGGCAGCCTAATGCGCGGCGAGCCGATAAACACCACACGCGAAATGGTGCAGATTGTAACTGGGCAAACCAAAGAATATGACGTCGCGCAGCGACAGGCGATTTACGATGATATAGCCAAGGCGTTGACACAAAAACGCGGTAAGTCTGCAGTCGCGGCATTGCGGTATTTGCGGCGAGCTATGGATGGTCAAAAGTTATCTGAGCCACAACGACAATTTATAACACAGCAATTGGCGTTGACTGGATACAAAGGCGCAGCGGGCAATTTGGGCCGATTTACTGGCGACACGGTAGGAAATAATTAAAATGCACACAGAACCAAAATCCCGCGAGCAAATAGAGGCAATCGTTCAAAACGCCGTTGAAGAGGCGGTTGAATTTGTCGAGGCAGAGCTGCGCGACGAGCGCATAAAGGCACAGCACTATTATGACGGGCAGGTTTATATTGGGCACGAGGATGGCCGCAGCAAGGTCGTGGCCACCAAGGTGCGCGACGTGGTGCGAGCGGTTAAACCCAGCCTCATGCGGGTCTTTTTAAGCACGTCACGCCCGGTGGAATACGTGCCGCGCCGGCCCGACCAGACTGCACACGCAGAGCAGGCCACGGCCTTTATGCACCACGAATTTGAGCGCTTAAACGGGCATAAAATCTTGGGCGATGCTTTTCACGATGCGTTGGTAAAAAAGCAGGGCATTATTAAGGCGTATTATAAGAATTACCCGCACGCCGAGATATACACGTACACCGATTTAAACGACGATGAATTGACCATGCTGGCCAGCGAGGACGGCGTGGAAATCATCGAGCAAACCACCGAAATGACCGCCGCGATTGACGAGATGGGCATGTCAGTGGAAGCGCCGGTGCATGCGGTGAAACTCAGCCGGCAATCAACGCGCGGCGAGCTTTGCGTTGAGTCGGTCCCACCAGAGGAATTTTTCGTCAACGATACGGCCAGATCCCTGTCTGATGCGTATATTGTCGCGCACAGAACCGAAATGCGTATGGGCGACGTTTTGGCGATGGGGTTTGACCCAGAGCAAGTGATGGATCTGGACAGCTTTGATAACGGCGTCAACGGCGATGAAGAGGAAGACTTTGCGCGCACCGGGTATAGCAATTCTAGCAGCGCCGAGGATGCTGACGCCGATGAGATGAAGCCGGTCACGATTACTGAGGCTTACATGCGTCTTAGCATCGACACCGACACGCCGGTACTGCACAAGTTTGTGCTGGGCGGCACGTCATACACATTGCTGGACTTTGAGCCATGCGACGAGCTGCCGTTTGCCAAGTTGGAAATTGATCCAGAGCCACACGCGTTTTACGGGCGCTCACTAGCCGAGGTCGTAATGGATGACCAGGATGCGGCAACAAGCGTGCTGCGTGGCATCTTGGACAACGTTGCTATGGTGAATAACCCGCGCATTGGTATCACGCCGGGTGTCAACGTGGATGACCTCTTAAATAACGAAATCGGCGCCGTGGTGCGTATGCAGCAAATGGGACAGGTGCAAGAGCTGACCATACCATTTGTGGCGGGGCAGACGTTGTCCGCGCTCACCTATTTGGACAGCCTCGTTGAGCAGAAAACCGGCGTGACGCAGAATATGGCGCTGAACCCGGACGCCATGCAAAGCACCGCCGCCGCTGGGATTAGCGCCACGGTTGAGGCTGCCGCTGCGCAAGTTGAAATGTATACGCGCAACCTTGCAGATGGCGTAAAAGATCTGTTCGGCATTATGCTGCGCTTGATGATTAAAAATTGCGATGAGGATCAGATGATGCGCGTCGCTGGACAGTTCCAGCCAGTGGACCCCAGGGTGTGGGACAGCGGCATGGATATCCAGGTAAACGTCGGGCTTGGCACCGGGCGCGAAAAAGAAAAACAAGCGGCGCTGCAGCAAGCGTTGCAAATGCAGACTATGGTATATCAGCAGTACGGACCAATGAACGGCTTGGTAAGCCTGACCAACATACGCAATACCTTGGCCGACGCTCTGGCCGCGTCAGGTGTGCGCAATGCAGATCGGTATTTCGCGCCCATAACTGAAGAAATAGAGCAACAGATGTTGCAAATGCAGCAGCAAGCGCAAGCTCAGCAAGGTCAGCAAGATCCCAACGCGGCATTCTTGCAGGCCGAGCAAATGAAGGCGCAAGCCAAAATGCAGGGCGACATGGCAAGGCTGCAGCTAGACGGTCAAAAAGCGATGGCAGAAGAGCAGCGCAAACGGCAAGAAATGGCCATGCGGGACGATCTGCGCAGGGATCAAATGGCGCAAGACTTGCTGGTTGATGCAGCTCAAACCTACGGAAAATACGGCACTGCCGTGGACGTGGCGCGGGTCAAAGCGGAGCAAGACAAGCTGCGCACACTGACCAGCGTGGCGCAAGGCCAACAACGCCAATAAATCAACATATAGTGTTCAGCGTCTAATTTTTACTACATATAGTAATTCTGTTAAAATCCCGGCGAAGCGATTTGCCGGGATTTCCTATGTCAACCGACGTCAAAATTAAAGCCGAGGATGCTAAACGTCTGAAATTAGACACAGCTTTTCTGCAATTTATGAATGACGTGCGCGACGCACAAATCCTGACATTTCGTTCCAGCACTGCCGAGCAAATCGAGCAGCGCGAAGACGCGCACGCAATCCTGCGGGCGTTGGATCTGGTTGAGGCGCAACTCGACGCGGCGATTGTCGCAGAGACGCTGAAAAGCCGCAGAAAAAACAGGTAAGCACCGATGCAATCGACTGACCTTGATGCTCTTGCCGAGCAACTTATACAAGAGCCAGACATAACGTCTGAAGAAGAAAATCCGAGCGAAGCCGTGGAGGCTCAATCAGAGGCACCTGATGAAGATCAGACCGAGATTGATACCGACATAGCCGAGAGCGAGGATGAGCCTGTCGAGGCGTCCAGCGAGGTCGATGACGATGACCTGGATGACGATGAAATTGATGACGATGAACCGGCAGAGCAAGCCGCCCAACCTGTACTCTATGACGTCAAAATTGACGGAAAAATGGAGAAACAGACACTTGAGCAGCTCAAGCAATCTGCGTCGGGCCAAGGTTACATCAACCGCAGAATGCAGGAAATTGCGCACGCTGAAAAGCAATACAAAGAGCAATTCCAAGCCCTGCAGCAACAGCAACAGCAAACTCTGGAACTATACAACCAAGCGCAAAGCGGACTTGCACCACCCGCGCCGCCCAAGATCGACTTTGAGCAAGACCCCATTGGGGCGATGCAAGAGGAACGAGCGTATAACGCGGCAAAGGCAGAATATGACGAGAAACTGCAACAAGTGCAGCACCTTCAGCGTCAACAATCTGAACAGCAAGATGCACAAACCCAGCAATACATCGCAGCGCAGGTCGATATCCTGCGTGAAAGATTGCCGGAATTAGTTGGCCCCGACTCTGAGGCCAAGCGAGCAGCCCTAGTCCAAGCTGGCGTCGATTATTACGGGTTCGCCCCGGAAGAAGTCGCCGCCGTAAGGGACGCTCGGCACGTTCAAGTTTTGAACGATGCCAAAAAATGGCGCGAGCTGCAAACCCGAAAAAAAGAACGCAAGGCCAAGGCTAACGCCGTGCCGCCCGTTCGCGCTGGCGCAAAGCGCCGCCCAGAAAATGCTGAAAATTCCGCACGCAAAAAAGCGCGAGAGCGCTTTGCGAAATCTGGCCGCATTGAAGATGCGGTTGAATTACTACTTTAAGTAAGGAACAACGATATGGCACAACCGGCCAACACCTTTGACAGCTATGATTCTGTCAACTCCATCCGTGAAGATATCATGGATAATGTGGTAAACATCACGCCAGAAGATACGCCAGCGTATAGCTCAATGAAAAAAGTTACAGCGTCAAATACAAACGTTGAATTTATGACTGACACGTTGCGCTCGTCTGGCGCAAACGCTCACATTGAAGGCGACGCAACCACCGGATCTGCGCGCGTTGCAAGCGTTAGACTGTCTAATCAAACACAGATCTTTAAAGATAGCGTTGTCGTTCCAGACACCGATATTGGTCTGGACCGGGTTGGCAAGCGCAAGCAACTGGCGCTACAAACGCTGAAAATTGCGGCTGAACAAAAGCTCGACATTGAATTGGCGATTTTTGCAAACAACGCCAAGGTTGCGGGTAACGCCACAACAGCGCGTGAAATGGCCGGCATCCCAGCTTGGCTGAAAACCAACGTCAATTTCCAGAGCGGAAATAGCGGTGCAAACCCAACCGGGGACGGTACGGATGCGCGGACTGACGATGGCACGCCAACAGCGTTTTCACAGGCGAAGTTTGACGCGGTCATGCAGTCCATGTGGGAAGAAGGCGGCAAGCCAAACACCTGTTATCTGAGCGCATTTCAGATGAACAAAGCCTTGGCGTTTACTGGTAACAACAACCAGCGCGCCAACGTAACTGGTGCGGACGAGCGGGTGATTAACTCGCTGGCGATATATCTGACCCCCTGGGGGCAGGTCAAGTTTCAACCCTCACGGGAAAACCGCTCGCGTGACGTGTTCATCATGCAGGACGATATGTGGAACGTCGCTGTGTTGCGTCCTACCAAGTCAACTGCCTTGGCGAAAACTGGCGATAACACACAACGCCAAGTTGTGACGGAATTGACGCTAATCTGTAAAAATGAAAAAGCGTCTGGTGCAATTTACGACAACACCACCAGCTAAAAACAATTGGGGGCGTGGCATTGCTGCGCCCCCGATTTACAACGACCAGAGGTATATACATGCTTAAACGGCTGCGCGTAAGACGCATCAAAGTGATTTGCAGCAAGGGCCGCATTGAGCGCGGTGACGAGGTCATACTGACCAACGACGAATATAATTCAATTATCGCCATGTCGCCGGACGCATTTGACGTGCTGGGCGATGTTCCGCCGGAAACCCCGAAAAAACCAACACGGAAAAAGACAAATGTTAAGCTCGCGCATTGACCAAAAGATCACGTTTGAAGGCGATGAACTGGTCATCAAGAACACCTACGATGCTACAACGGCAATCAAAGATGCTGAGTTTGCGCGCGAGAATAGCGCAAATTCGTTTGGCTCGGATTATAAGCACGTCGGAAACATCGACGCGAGCATGGTCACAAACTGGCTGAAACAGGCCGGTAAAACTTGGGCCGACACTGACGCTGTCGAAGAGGTCATCAAGCGCAACCTGCAGAATGGCGAGTTTGCCAAATTCCGCGTTTGGGACGGCAAGTGGTGATGGAAGCCGCAACGTTGTGGACCGTCTGCCTGACCGCCGGGCTTGGCTTGGTGAGTTGGATTTTACGCACAGCGTGGCACGAATTGCACCGCCAAAATATATTGCTCAATCGCACCCGCGAAGAGCTGGCAAAAGAATACACCACCAAGGCGGAGAGCCGCGCAGATATGTCTCGCGTGATTGACCGCCTTGAGGCGCTAGACGCCAAACTAGACCGCATTATAGAACGGAAATGATATGCCCGTCATCGAGGCAGCCGTTGCAATATCCACCGCCGTCAGCGCGTTTAAAACGCTGAAATCTGCCGTTTCGGCGGGCAAGGAATTGGGCGAGTGCGCGTCTACCTTGGGGTCTTGGGCCGGCGCAATTGCGGATTTGCAGTATTGCAATAAACGCGCGCAAAAACCCAGCGTGTTTAAAACGTTCGCCGGATCTGCAGAGCAAGAGGCGGCCGAGGCGTTTGCAAATATGAAGCGCGTACAAGCTATGCAAAAAGAGCTGCACTTACTGATTGGCTGGCGGTACGGCCCAAAGGGTCTGCAGGAATATCTAGACATGACGCGCCAGATTAAAGCGCAACGTCAGGCCACGGTCATACGCAAAGAGGAAATCAAGCAAAGCATCATCAACGCCACAGTCGCCATTCTCGCCGGGTTGGTCGGCATTGGGCTGATTATCGCGCTTGTCTACGCGCTGTTGTGGAAGGATGGCCAGATATGATTTTGGCTGCAACCTTGGCGCTCGCTGGGCTGGCAAATCCGGAATATGTGACGTGCAAATTGGCCAAGCGGATCACCATGTATGGCGAGAAAATTTGTCTGTACGTCCACGTAAACGGCGGCAGGCAAATGCACTACCCCACCACCAGTTTCAGTGAATGCCCCCAGACATACCAATGCAGGTATGCGCCGCAGGATAAAGGCAGAACGCTCAAAGACACAATGGACGCATTAAAGGAGCAATTCGAATGACAATCGCAATGGAACGAATTTTGGCGTGGAAGATTTTGCCACGCGTTTTAATGGCCGTTATGGCCGTTATGTATTGCCGGGTTTTAGAGTGGGGAATGTCGCTGGACGATTTATCCACACAACAAAGCGCAATGATTAGCGTCTGTTCTGGTGCAATGACAGGGACGATAGCCGTGTGGCTGTCGCACGAGAAATGATCGGCGCGTTAATCGGGCCGCTCACCCAACTTGCCGGCACTTGGCTGCAGGGAAAAGTTGAAACCAAGGCCGCAGAAACAAAGATCAAAGTCAGCCAGGCAGAAGCCAAGTCGCAGATATTGATGTCTCAAGCGCAGAGCGAGAGCAATTGGGAAAAGATTATGGCCGAGGGGTCAAAATCGTCAATCAAAGATGAATATATCGTTTTGCTGATGTCGATACCCATGATTTTATGTTTCACCGGCGAGAAAGGTCAGAAGATCGTTTTTGACGGGTTTGAGGCATTAAGCCAAGCACCGGATTGGTTTATCTACACCTGGGGATGCGTTGTGGCTGCGTCGTTCGGAATCCGAGGCGCAACCCAATATTTCGGCAATCGCAAATGACAGCCGCCGTCCTAGCATTTCCACAACTCAGCGAAATTGACCGGCAGTTTATCTCGCTTGAGCAACAGCGCGACGTCATCCGCGCACAGTATAAATCAATAATGGAGCCAAAAAAAATGAGCAGTTGGGACACGATGTTTGAGTGGATAATTAAGCACGAGGGCGACACGTTCGTAAACCACCCAGATGACCCAGGCGGCGCAACGATGCTCGGCGTGACGATTAAAACGTGGTCAGATTGGATCGGGCGCGAGGCCACAATTGACGAGATGAAAGCGCTGACCAAGGATGACGTCAAGCCGCTTTACAAAAAATGGTATCACGAAAAGGTAAATGCGCAGGATCTGCCGGTCGGCGTTGATTGGTGCGTCGTGGATATTGGCGTAAACTCTGGCCCAAGCCGCGCCAAGAAAATGCTGCAGAAATGCGTTGGCGTTAAGCAAGACGGCGCAGTCGGACCTATGACATTGGCCGCCGTGGCCGCGCTCGACCCAGAGGAAATTGTTGAGCGCCTGCACGACGAGCGCGCCAGGTTCTATCGCTCGCTCAACAAAGAAATGTTTATTAAAGGTTGGCTGCGACGCAACAAAGAGGTCAAAGAGCAGGCACTGGGGTTGATGGCTTAAAATGCACCACTCGCACCACACTGGCAGAGCCGGTGAATTTCTGGTGCAATCTGTGCTGGAGCATAAATACAACCTCGTCACGCAGCGGGTTGACGTTGACGGGGTTGACCTGTGGGTGGAGTTGCCAAGCGGGTTCATCACTGTGCAAGTCAAAGCGGCGCGCGCCGTTGATAAAAGCAAGCGGTATTCTTTCGCGTTCAGCAAGAGCGAAATCACGGCTGCCGTGTATTGTTACGTCGCGCTGGATGTTGGATTGTTTTTAATGGACGAGCCGCCGCGAAAAGGGCAAGTGACAAAGAAAATTCCGGCGTTAAAATTTACTAAAGAAAACATGCACGACACAATAAAAAAGGCGCTCAACGTTGAGCGCCTTTAGTTGGTTACGGGGCAACCCGCCAATAGGTAACGTTCAGTTCCCAATCTTCAACCAGCCAACCTTTGCGGATCAACGATTGTAAAACTTTATGTGACGAGCTGACCGACCTGCGTTGCTTAATCATTTGCTCGCCGTGAATTTGGCCTTGGCAAATTTCACGCAATGATGGGCACCGGCCAAGCTCTTGCCAATGGTCCCGCACAAAGCAGAACATCTCGTGCTGCGTGCGGGTCAGTGGGCTGCGCTCTCTCAATGTACTGCCCTTTCAATATGCAAATCCTCGCCAACAATCTTGTACGTGACGCCGCCGGTTTGCATTTCGGTAATGCCAATGGTTCGCATCCCCTCGGCCAGCAAATCACAAAGTTCCTCGCGAGTGCTAAACCAGCGCTCGCATTGCTGCATTGCCTCGGTGATGTTTTCTGCGACATCATCCAGCTTGTTTTTAATCTCGGCGTCGGTGGGAAAATCGATCACATTATCGGTCATTGGCTTGCCCCTTGCATGAGAGGTAAAATCCAAAGCATCGCGCCTGTGGCGATGAAAATTGACAGGCAAGCCAGCGTGTCCTGACAGAACAGTTTAATCTGTTCGATCTGTCTCCGCTGCTTTTCTGTTAAGCCTGTCTCTACTAACGATGTACTTATTATACGAATCCGATTTGCAGGTTGCCCCGTAACATTTTGATTTAACATTGTTCTTCCTTTTTTCTGCACTTGTTACACTTACCAAACGGGTGCCTCTACCCGTCTGACCGCTTGTTTGGACGTTGCAAAGGCTCGTCTAGGTCTTCACGCGCTTGCAGGGCGTCCAGCCCGTTTTCATCCACATAATAGGTCCGACCGCCGGTATGACCCATTTGTGATGCCCCGCGCTCGCGCGGATCTTTCGGCAGCATACGCCCGAAATCCCAGTTCATCATTGAGATCTGTTGTTGAGCGTACACCGCTTTGTCATGACCAAGCAAATCATTTGATTGACTGATGCGCTCGATCTTGTCTGCGTATTCCCGCAAGATGGCGGGGATTTTACGGACGTGTTCAGGATGCCAGCATTGAATATCCACGCGCTTGCGAAAACTCATCAATCCCTGGCGCATCTTTAAGACGGTTGGGTTGACTGTAGCTTTGTTGCGCGTGTTTCTCATTATCCGGCCTCCTTAGTATCATTCTGCAACACAACGGGCGAATCAGTCAATGACAACTGACTTACCATTTTTGCCCGTATTTTGCGGTAGTTTATTAGATTTTGAGACTTTTTTGACAAGTCAGTTGTCAAAAGCTCGTGGACCTGCATTGCACTTTGGTGGACATAATCAATTAATTTTGGCCCAGCTAAGTATCGCTCAGACCCCGTTATCCAGCCTTGCGCCAGACAATCATTTACCATTTTTTGCGCCCCTTGACGCGAGATATTGAGCGCGCGCGATATGTCCCCAACTGTCAAACCTTTGACTGTTGGGGGGGGGGGGGCAA
>Ga0209535_1001180_pt1 | contig 17958 bp, 40 predicted proteins | sample LinPmetageLP28_FD_184041 | JGI IMG/M metagenome (GOLD analysis project Ga0209535, IMG submission 184041) | Marine viral communities from the Pacific Ocean - LP-28 (SPAdes) (version 2) | ecosystem: Environmental > Aquatic > Marine > Oceanic | place: Pacific Ocean | collected 2009-08-22 | reverse complement strand
CGGGTTTAGTTGGAAGTGACACTAACGAGTATGGAATTTCAGGGGAATTTAAATTACTTGCCCCTCACGATACAAGTTATACATACGCCACGACATTTGCACCTTTAATGACAGATGCAACAAATATCAAAATGGCAGACCCCGGAGAGACAGGCTCTAGCAATAATATCTTTGCCACTATGCATATGGTCGCCGCAGACGTAGATGCAATACAATTTAAATTTACTAGTGGCAATATTGAAAGTGGAGAAATCGTAATGTACGGTATATCTAACGGAACCTAGCTAACAACAAAAGGAGGCAGTAATGCCAAGATACCATAACATAAACGGGCAGTCTGTTCAGTTCTCTGCTGATGAAGAAACCGCCCGTGACGCTGAAGAAAAGGCATGGGCTGATGGTGCAGACACACGCGCTGCTGTACAGGTCCGTGAAGAACGTGATGCACTATTAGCTGCTACCGATTGGATGGGCAACAGTGATGTAACCATGTCTAGTGCATGGACTACTTATCGTGCAGCACTACGGGACGTACCAGCACAGAGTGGTTTCCCTAACAGTATTACGTGGCCCACTAAACCATCCTAAGGAGCAACCAATGGGATACAAACTAGGACTACGAAGTAAGCAGAACTTGTCTGGGGTACATCCCGATATGGTTGCTGTTGTTACAAGAGCATTAGAGATTAGTGAAAAGGACTTTAGTGTAACTGAGGGTGTTCGTAACATTGAACGTCAGCGTATGCTTAAGAGGACAGGTAAATCAACTACACTTAAGTCTCGTCATCTGACAGGACATGCAGTTGATGTTGTCCCTTACCCTGTATCGTGGGAGTGGGATGACTTCTACCCTATTGGTGATGCTATGAAGAAGGCAGCAAAGGAACTAGATATTAAGATTGTATGGGGTGGTGATTGGAAGAAGTTCCCTGATGGGCCACACTTTCAGCTAGACTGGAAAGCCTATCCCCTTGACTAGGGGGGAAGAAGACTGCTTCGTAATGGGTAAAAATATATCGGCAACACTACTGTTTGCCTTGGTTCTTCAAGCAGCAATGATAGTTTGGAGCATCTCTCAAATGAGGGCAGACGTAGATGCTAACTACGCCTCTATAGTTAGAATAAGTGGTGATGTGAAAGCTGTCGAAGCATCGTCTAATATGCAAGCTGTGCAACTAGGCAAGATCGAAGAGAACATAAAGGGAATTAAAGAGTCCCTTGAAAGGATGCTTGAGGTCATGGAGAAAGACTAATGCTAGACCCCATAACGGCTATATCAGCCTGTACTGCTGCATTTACAATGACTAAGAAATTGGTACAACATGGCAGAGAGATAGAGGACGTTATGGGGCAGCTAGGGGAGTGGTTTGGAGCCGCCTCTGATCTTGCTAAAGCTGAACAACAAAGAAAGAACCCTTCTACTGTACAGAAGCTAACTGCTGGCGATAGTATAGAAAAAGAAGCCTTCGAGATAATAGTACACAAGAAGAAACTAGAGGCTCAACAGAAGGAGTTAATGTTTCTATTGAACATGCGATTTGGTCCTAATACTTGGGAAGAGATGATTAAGTTAAGAAGGCAAATTCGCAAGGAAAGAGAAGATACTGTCTACAGGGCTATGGAAGCTAAGAAAGAGATGATTAATAACTTAGGCATGTTTGCCTTGTCTGTAGGTATATTGCTTGTTGTCTTTGGTGGTGTATATTTAATTGGTGTAGGTACTGGTACGTGGTAAAAATATTATTGCTGGCCCTCTTAATTTTCACTGTAGGGGGAGTACAGGCTAAAGAACCTAAGATGGTTACTTGTCACTTGTGGAAGTATATTTCCATTATGGGGGTACAGCAGTGTTGGTATCGTGGTCCTAATGGTTCCTCGGCTACATATTTCCCTACACCCTTAATACCCAAGTATGAATACGGATCGGCTTTTAGACAATGCCCTAAGAGTTTTGAGTGTGTCTATCAGTTTAAGAAACGCAGACCATCAGCTAAAGAAATACTGGATGGATTAAAGGAGGATTTTGAATGACTGTAGCAATGGAAAGAGTACTTGCTTGGAAGATACTTCCTAGGATTATGATGTTAGTTATGACCTACATGTATATGGAAGTGTTGTTTTGGTTTATGAATTTACCACCTGATGCCATGACTTCACAGGCCACAGCACTAACTGCAACTGTAACAGGCGCAATCACGGGAGCATTTTCCGTATGGTTGTCACATGAGAAGTGATAGCCCTATACACAAAGAAGTAAACAGGTTTATGTGGATTGTTAAGGGACAACTAGCCCCAGATGGGTACAGTGAACAAGACTACATAGATGTACACGACAGCTACTTTAAAAGGCTCTGGGGCAACCATGAGAACTGTGTCCACGAAGAGGGCTTTGAAGAGGCATACAAGGAGAAGTATCAATGATAGGAGCGATAATTAGCAGTCTGTCAGGCTTGGCTACCAGCATTATAGACGGTAAGACACAGATCAAGCTAACCGAGGCTGAGATTAAGAAGAAGCAGCTTACTGGTGAGATTGACTGGGATATAGAAGCTATGAAGGGTACTCAGAACTCATGGAAAGATGAGTGGATTACCCTGTTGTTCAGTATCCCACTAATACTTGCCTTCTGTGGAGATTGGGGCAACGATATTGTAGCTCGTGGCTTTGCTGCACTTGAGGTTATGCCCCAGTGGTATCAGATAGCCTTGGGGGGTATCGTTAGTGCCAGTATAGGTATGAGGTCTGTGAGTAAGTTCTTTGGCAAGAAGTAGACATGTATGTATTTTTACTGCTACTATATATAGGTACAGGAGAGAGTAGAGAGTTAGTAGATGCCACCTTAACCTTTACTTTATTAGATGATTGTAACCGTCATGCTGCTGCACTTGTCAAAAGGTATAGCACTCACGGTATAACTCCTCAAGATAGGGCAATCGCCTACTGCGTACCAAAGTTATACAAATAAGTAAGCCCCTGCGTCCACTCAAGGATACAGGGGCTTTTTTTATGATTTGTTGTGTTCTTCTTCTAGGTGCCTAAACAGAGCATACATAGGAACCTTCATCTTAAAGTCTATTTCCTTCTGTAGCCTGTCCACTTTTCCCGTTAACCACAGTATCAACAGTGTCTGTACGACCAACACTATAGACGATAGATCAGGTATCTCCATGTTCTTCTACCACCTTGATTAACCTAGACCCATACCACTCAGCTTTCTTTAGGTCTTCTATACCATTCTTATATCGCCACCTATGCAGGTACTTAGCTATATTCCCACGTAGGTATCCTATATACTCTTCCTTGGTTAAGAAGTCTTCTATATAGTCGATACACTCTATGACACCAGTACCGTAGTGAGGTGGACTGTTGACCATATCAGTTACGTTACTTGTTTCTTTCCACTTAGCCATTATCACCTCTTATAAGTTTAGCCTGTTCTCTTATCTGGTGTTGTTGTCGCTCTAATTCAAGGTACTGTTTGTCTAAATCAGATAACTTTTCTGGTTTAGGGTTAAGATCAACAACATCCCCCATTACAAGTCCCCCTTGTCTTTCATATTAAATGGCAGACCTACGCATTGACTTAAGAATCTTGCTTCAGGAACAGGCTTAGTCTCAAGTAAGTGCTGCATGTTAAGTTCCCTCACGGCTTGACACTTTTCCTCCGTAGTAAAAGTCATGTTAGGTGCGCGTACAGAGAAGGCTGGTTCCCCGTCTTTCATCAACATAAGTACTACCATATATACATAGATCATTTTAGTTCTCCATTTAAGTATTATCCAATATCTACCATCTCACATACATCCCCAGTACATGCCATTGTCTGCATACCTGATGTGTTGTCTTCCTTTTCATAATCAGCTAGTTTATCCCAATCAATGTTGTTAGGCATCTGATCAAGTAGTATATGATAGTCTGTAGCTACACACTCCTGATAAGGTGCCTGTTGATATGTATGCTCATTAAAAGGCAAGAACGACACACCTGACATTTCATCAAAGTGCTTATACACAAAGGCACCTACTTCAAACCATTCATCAGCCTTCACGTTAATAGTTACACTAGGCTTATGCTCACACCAGTGACGTTGATACATCAGCCACATCTCTAACTGTTCTAGCGCAGTCATGTCAGCAGTATGTACAGCACCCATAGGAGACTGCATAGGAAAGCTAAACACTGTCGTAGCATCAGGCTTCATTACGTCAGGCTCATTAGGGATACCCTGATCAATCATGAACTGTGTCAATGGGTCTTTATTATCTCCACGCACAGTACGGATATAATAGGGAGAGTGACGAGCATGAATGCCAGAAGATGAGTCAACCAGTTGGGAAACAGTTCCACTGGGCTTGACACAAGTAATAGCAGTGCTATGAGGGATACCAAGACGGTCAGCCCACTCAGCGTTAGTAGAAATAGCCACATCCCTTAAATGCTCCAATGTTTTTGACAGGCCCTCATTAGCCAATGTCATTAGCTTGTTGTCCATTATCCCCGTGAGTGACACACCGAGCAACCTCTCGGCTTCGGTATTTGTTCCCCACATCTTTCGCAGATATGGAAAGTGGGTGTAGGTGGACTGTATAGTCCCAAGTATAGTTGCAAGGCGGACTTTTCTTGTAAGGTCTTCGATACTGTCATTAGCACGTATGACAACTTCCGTAAGATTACAGAACTGATTCGGCCTAAGTATGATTTCCGAGCATGGATTTGTTCCGAACTCATAGTCAGACTCTCTACGGCCATTTTTTGCTGCTTGTCTAACTGACGCTTCTCTGTTGAATACTCCTCGTTCTCCACTACCACTCTCCATTAATGCTGTCCACTCACGCATGAAAGACATACTATCAGGTTTCTCTGTATAAGCTACAGAATTATTAGCTAAGGCTCTGTGTCCTGCGTTCTCCCACCAGTTACCTGACTTAGCATGGCGCATACGATCATCTGATAGGTTGCTTAAAGAGATCATAGCAGAGCGTCTAACGCCCCCTACAACAACAACTTCACCGATCTTACACATTAGGTCATGACACTCAATACTGGACAATCTACGCCCCTGTGCTGCTTTGAATGTAGTAACAGCAAAGTTAAACAAGTCAACCAAAGGAGCAGGACCACTAGCACGACCACCAAACGTCTTAAGTCTAGCACCCGCTGGACGTACTTTAGATACATCCCACTTAGGAATCTCACCAGCCCACAGGAGAGCCAGAACTTGTCTGAGACCTTTAGCCCAACCTTCCTTACTATCCTTGATAACAACAGTCGTGTCACTATCAAAGAGGGAGGGAACCTCTGGCAACTTAGTAATGAACTGACGCTCAACACTGAACCCGACACCAGTACCACAGAGCAGGATGAACATAGCCTCATCGAAGGACTTAGGATCATCTACGGGTAGATAGCTACAGTTATACATACAAGTGTTGTCACGGGCTGAACTTTTACCAGCAGTCATCAGTGACCTCATACTAGGCATAACCTCAAGGCTAAGGATAGCGTCACAGATTTCTTTTTCTATGGTAGGTGTTAACCAAGGAGATACGATATTAGTCATGTAACGACCAACTGTCTCCCCCCATGTCTCACGGCGTCCTTCTTCTTCTAACCAACGTGCGTAGCGGCTAGTAGCAATGAAGGTCTGATAGTCTGTGGGTAGGTAGTTACTCTTCATCGATTGTCTCCGCTTCCTTTAATAGTGCCTCTAGCTTCACGGCTATTTAATTTAGTCATGTTTTCTAGTATAACAACACCTAAGTTAGCGTTGTAGTAGTTAGCTAAAGCTGTAGCATAATACACCACATCACCTAACTCTTTTATAATATCGTTAGGCGTAACCTCAGTGTTATCTCTTAGGCTTTTTTGTATTTTTCCTGCGACTTCCCCTGCCTCTGCACAAATCCCATACACATTTTCGTGGAGTCTATCTGTTGGGTCAGAAACGATCTTCTTCTCTACCCAATCACTATATTCTCGGAACGCTTCCATACTTTTGTTACTCATAATCATTGTATCATTCTCCCATAAAACTGCGTCTGTTCTTCATTACTAAAGTCGAAGAGATACCAAGCACAATTATCCTTACCTTGGCTCTTACTTCCCTCAATCCACTTAACCCTTCCTACACTCACCACCGTCTTACAGTATGTCATAAAGGTAGCTGACTGCTTAGTGTGCATCCAATCCGCATCAAACAACAACCAAGTAGGACATATACCTAAGAAGTTGTCTATCAACGGGTGTAGTATCTTCCTGTCCCAAGGTGGGTTAGTAATAGCAAAGAAGTCCTTGCTAAAACTACCTGAGACACTTTCTATAGTTAGCGCATCCATCTTCTGTACATAGTCATGTCTTGGTTCTATGTCGTAGGCACCTATGCACTCCCCTAGCCCACTGGTTAACTGACTTATGTGCGATATAAGCCTACCATCACCTGCACATGGCTCCAAGTAGTCAAAGGAGTATGGCAGGTGAGGTATCAGAGGCTCTACAGCCTGTATTGGGGTAGGATAGTAGTCCCTTGGTACTCTCTTGAAGTCAGAACGCTTCCCCATTACCGTATAACTCCTTTAACCGTTGAAGTGATATAAACTCAGGCTCGTACATGCCACCAGAAATGTTCCTCTTAATGACAACACCCTTCCACCAATCGTTGTTAGCTTGCCCAGCCCAAGACTCTGCTGCACCCTTATAACAGCCCACTACAAGCCCCATGATACCGTTAGGGTGCGCTCCATCCCTAAACTTAAGGTCTCGCTTGTGGCTATGCCCACACGTACTGCTGTGGTTCCTGTTAGCCATTAGTGCATTGGCATGATGTAGCCCTGACATAGCAGTGCCATAGTTACCAGAACTGAAGAAGTGAGCATATGATATTCCATCGTAATCCCTTATAGCTGGTGCAGAGTTCTCGTACTCATGGTATTCATCAAACCAGTGGTCAGTCTGTAGGTGGCTGTATGAAATGCCGTACTTGTCTCCTTCTAGTCGTGGGTCATGTGCTATAGCCCGTTTGATGCGATGTTCATGGTTGCCCTCAAACCCAAACCATTGTGGCACCTTATACTTACGGTTACTGGGCTTACGTCTTAGGCGGTCCATAGCTTCATTATAGTGGTCAATATCTGCCTCGTAACTCTGAGCGCACATAGCTTGTGGGTAGCGTGTGTCAAAGCTATTCAGTGAACGCATATCTGCACCATCACCTAAGTCAATGATGTAGTGTGGGTTAACCTCATAGATAAGTTCCCCTAACCAATCAAACCTCTCATTTCCTACTGATGGGTCCACATGAGCGCAAGAGAACACAATAGCTGTTTTACCCGTCATACTTCACCGCCATTCCAGTACGAAATTCTATTAAGATAGGATCAATAGAACTTTCAAAGTGTTTCTTGAAATTATACGCATTAGTGAATGTAGAGAATGGAACTTCCTCGTCAAACATAGCATCATCTGGGTCTTCTGGGTCACAATCTTCTACCCAGCATAACAACCACCACATACCATCCTCTTCGTCTTGGTAAGGTCCATCCTTTACTTTGTGTACCTTAAAGGTAGCTACGTTTTCAACAACCATTCGTCGGGTATCCTTTTATCTGCATATAAGAACCCGTGCTTGTCACACCAATCCCCATAAGTACTCTTTGCACCTTTGTTTAACTTAGCCCTAGAGTTAGAGAAGACAAACCTAATATCAAGGAACGGGTGTTGGTCCTTAATCTTAAGATGCTTCTTACGATCCGCTGCAACGAACCTGCCCTTGCTCTCAATGATAATACCGTTGGGTAACTTAAAGTCAGGGGTGTAGGTCTTATATTCTAAGAGTTGCCATCTTACCTTTAGCTTCTCATACTCAAAGTCTACACCCCGTTCAGTCAAGTCTTTAGATATATCCTCTTCCAAGCCAGAGCGGTATCCGTTCTTTATTGCGTGTCTCCGTCTCTCACTGTTGGAGGCTCCCATAACTCTTCCTCTCTTCTCCTTAGCCATAACAACCTAGCATTTTCTACTACACGGTCATAGTCACCATCATAAGCCTCTAAGCAAGCGTACCACAGTTCTTCTTCTGTTGTACAATCCTTAAGTAACTTACCAGCTTTAACAGGGCCAACACCTTTGATCCCTTTTATGTTGTCGGCTGCATCACCAGTTAGTATCTGAGTATAAAAGAACTTAGAGCCGCCCCACTCATCTACTTGTGACCATTCATCCCTACCAAAGTTATAATGCCAGCAAGGTATCTGTAGCATGTCCTTATCAATAGAAGCTACGACAGTATTAGGTCCATACTTAGTTGCAGCCTTAGCTATAAGATCATCAGCTTCCTCTCCGTAGCTTATAGTTGCTTTGTACTTGGACACTAGATAATCCCTCGAATGTTGTAGATGCTCAGGCTTTTCTGACTTACTCCTATTCCCCTTGTAGGGGTACGACTTAGCTATTTCAAACCTAAAGTTATCAGTCCCAGTTAAGAACGTATGAAACCTGTCAGGTACAGGGAAGGACATAGTATTGGAAGCTATAAAGTTCATAACCTCGTCTATCTTGTCCTCTGCATCTGCACTGGTCTTACCCTCTGAGGCAAACCCAGCCCTGTACGCAACAATGTCACCATCAACTAAGACATGTTTAGGCTCAAACGTCGGACCAGACAATAGACTCATCCTCTTTCTCTAGGGCCACTGCCTTAACGTAAGTCCAACCCCCTGCCACTGTAGCCTCACTGTAGAAGTATGCAAGATTTTCAAGAGTGTCTACATTGTGACGCTCAATAGTAGTCTTACTTTCGTAACCATCTACCTCTTCCGAGGTTTCAAAGATGATGGTGGCTTTAGTCATTAGAAAGCACTCCCGTCTGCTTCGTAGGGTACATGATCTACTACCTTAATTGCTTCTAAGGTAGTCAGCTTACCGTCCCAGACATCTAGCTTTGCTACAACCTTACTACCGTTACCAATAAGACCATCAGACTCAAAGTCCCAATCAACTAGAACACCGTCAGCGTCTTCTTTAATGACACGGGGTGGTCCCATTACTACGCCCATTTCCCCTGTGTTCTGATCCTTGAACTTAGGGTTAAAGTGTCCTCGTCGTGCTGAGAAGTATTCAACACCTTCCTGATCCTCCTTGAACAACTGTGCTTGCATACCCTTGTTAGGTACACCATCAGATACCATCTTTTCCTTAGTATCCTTATCAAGAATTAGTTGTACAGTATATCTTCCCTGTACTTCGTCAATCTTGTTTCGTGCGTCAGAACCTTCCTGCATGTTCTTACCCATGTCTCGGTCTTCTTCACGCAACTTAGCCCAATTAACTGGACACTCAACGTAAACTTTCTTTCCCATGTCGGGTTCCTTTCCTTATGCGGGTACTTATATATAGCACCATTTTTTCACAGAAAAAACACTTTCTGTAAAATAAATTTAGTGGATGTCAGCATAACTGTTACCGAACTGAGCATCAATACCTAAAGATACATTTAGTTGCAACTCATCGTTCAACCGCTCTATACTACCTTCCATACTAATCTTCTCTTGCGTCTCCTTTCCCTCTTTTACCAAAGTGATAATTTCGTCGTGAAACTGTCCTATCGTTTTGACACCATCTTTACGACAATGCTTAACCCAAGTGTCAAAGCAGTAGACGCCTGTGCCTTGATTAAGTGTACTGAAGCGGTCCTTATCACTGCGTAGGCTGTACCAGAAACCACTGACAGGGTTCTTTAGCCACATACCCCCTAGCCCCTGTGGTTCTCGTACACGTACACCCTTTGCCACGGCCTCTACGGACCAGTTACGATCCCAGAAGGCAGCGAGTAGTTTCTTAGCCTCTGACTTCTTCATACCTGTAGTACGAGATAGAGTAGCCTCTTTGACGCCATATGTGGCACTGTAGTTGACTACCTTATAGTTCTTACGCAATGCTTTTAAACTGCGTTCTCCTGTGTTGTGCTTGTCTATGTCATCTTGGCTGATGACACCAGCATGTTTAGCTAGGTCAAGGTGTGGGTCAAATCCCGGTTTTGACATTTCTGCTACATACTCAGGGTCTAGTGGCTGCATGTAATGACGCTTGGTTGTATCCTCTAGGCTAGTCATATCCGCACCACACAACACGTAACCTTCTGGGGCAATCAGGCATCCTCGTATATCAGCACCATAGGGCTTTTCCACTGAGGGGAGATTAACCAAAGGTTTAGCGTGTTTAAACCGCATCGTGTTGGTCATGCCAGCCACACCAGCTTCTAGGTATCCATCTACCTCACACTCTAGGAACGCCTTGAGTATCCCGATTCTGTGAGTAAGAACAGAAAGACCATCCAGAATAGAAACAGCAGGATCGTTAACAGCCAGCTTCTTAACTGACGGGCATAGTTCCCCATCTTTCCTGACTTGCTCAATCTGTCGTTCATCACCATTGCTCTCTCTTACAAACTTAAATGTTCTAGGTTGCCACCCAATACTAAACAGCCAATCTTTGATCTGGGACACTGAGTTAGGATTACCTCTCTCTTCTCCTGTCTGTACAACAAAACCCTGTACCGTCTCAGGCTGCTTGTACTGCTTTCTCAGAGCCTCAAAGTTCTCCCCGTGACTGCTTAGGCTACCATCCTTACGATACATCACCTTGGGTCTATTCTGCACCTTAGTAAGCACATGACGGGGCATAGCATTAGCTAGTTGTTCTACCTTATCCTCTTTCATACCCTGCCATTCAGCAAGGTGCATACTAGCTTTAGCTACATCTAATTTCCACCGTAGGGCCTCCTGCTCCCTAGCACAGTCTAACTTGAATGTGATGTAGTCGATAAGTCTCCACGCTTCACTGTTCATATAGCTTCTCCAATTTCCGCTTTAGGTCACGCCAGAGGCGCACATTGATCTTTACATCTTCTTCACATCGATGAGCATATTCTTCTTTAGAAAGTCCTTCCCAATCATCTACCTTGGGCTTAGGTACGCCATACTCTTCTCCATACAATGCTAGACCATGCTTTGCTCTGTTGTGATGTAAGTACCAGCTTAACCCCAGTGTATCTACTAGCTTGGCATTGACCTTTATACCTAGCACCTTTTCCACTGCGGGTATATCAAAACGTACAATGTTATGCCCAGCTAAGGCTAACGTATGATCTAGACTGTACTCCAAGAAGAAGTCACGCATTTCATCGTAATCAAAGATAGACCGAGGTTCATCCATAGCTGCTGTTTGATAAGACAACACATGTATCTTGGTCAGCTTATCTAACAGTCCATCTGTCTCTATGTCGAATACTGTCTCTGCATCAGGTGTCATATTACCCCCTTTAACCCCTTTACTACTGAATCTGGTATTATGTAAGACTTGTCAAGATACTTCAAATCAATAACTACTCTCCCATCAATAAAGACAACTATAGTACACTCCTTATTGATATTACCTTTATAAATAACTTCCATAGCTGGTACTCCTCCATTACTGATACAAGTAGAGATTATAACTGTTAATCATCATCGTATAGCCCCATTTCTTCGTTTGTCTTTGCGAACTGTCGTTCTAGTGGTGTTAATTCTTCTTCAACAAACTTGTCGTATGCTCTTGCAGCCTCTTCTGGAGTTTCAAAGTATCCAGTTCTGATTTCTTTACCATCTCTTTTTAATCGGGCACGGTACTTATTTTTGATCAGACACACACCTTTAAACTTACAACGCCCGTAACTTAATTTGTTTCTCTGGTTAAGGCTATTTGTTGCAGGTCTTAAGTTTTCTACCCTGTTGTTAAGTTTGTCCCCGTCTATATGATCTAAGAAGTCAGGAACATAACCGTAGTGAAGAAACCAAACAACTCTGTGATTACGATAGTAAAAACCTCTCCCCCCAAAACTCCTATTGAAACACATATACCCATTCATATTAAGGTAGCCTAAAAACCACGTAGTTTTAGGTCCACGGAAACGAGGGGTAGTCCAGAAAAGATGTCCCGTTTCAGTATCATAACTTATGTTATCTTTCATCCACTGTTTTTCTTCTTCCGACCACCCTCTTGCTTTAGGCATTATTAGTACTCCTGCTTTAGTGTGAACGTATCACTGTTAAACTTCATTCTGCCAGCCCGTCCCTCTTCACTGCAAGGGCGGTTTTTTTGTACCGTGATGTATGTTGTGTTTCTCTCGTCAAGGTCTTCCGCTTCTTTGTCCCTAGACAGATCAATGATAACACTGGCACGTTGTCCTATCATCTTACAGTACTTAGGGTCTCCATCTTCATTAGTGTGAGCGATAGTCACAATGCCCACATTTAGCTCCGCTGATAGCTTAGAGAGCCTTACAGATAGATCAGCTAGTAACTCTTCCTTAGACGCCTCTGATCGTCCAGCCACAACGTCTTGGATAGGTTCAAAGAATACATACTTACATCCACATGCCTGACTGAAGAAGCGTATCTGATCACATAGTTCATCAGTGCCTTGACCATCACCTAAGTAGAACTGATAAAAGTTCTCGTCCCTAGTGATACTCTTAATAGCTTCTATAACATCCTCATGCCTACCCTTGTCATCAATTAAGTCACGCCTAGTTAAGTTATCCTGTAACTCATACGACACAAGACCAAGTAGTGACCTTAGCTTAGTCTCTTCTAGGTGCCATGCAGCAATAGGAACTTTACGCTGTAGCATGTTGTATTCCAAGTAACGCATCACTTCAGTCTTACCTATGCCAGTAGGTGCCTTAATCACTGTGAAGTGACCCTGCATAAGCCCCATGATCTTATCATCTAAGTCAGTGATACCTGTAGGAACGTATACATGATCTGGTGTATCCCGATATAACGACAAGAACTGATCGGCAGTGTTTAAGATATTCTCAGGCGTGTACTTAGCAGCGTTCCACCATGCACTCTTGAACTCAGCATGTGCATTGTCCTGTAGGAACTCATTAGCATCCTTATACTTGTCGTGTGGTACTCGGTATACCTTGTTAGGAAATAACTTAGCCACACGATCAGCTAAGGCATTACCAGTATCATCATTGTCTACTGACAACACAATCTTCTGGAAACTATCTAGCCATTCCTTGCAGTTCTCCCACAGCTTCTTAGATGGGCTACCTGATGGTAATGATACAACAGGATTAATGTACTGACTCTTCATCATCTGTGCCACTGATAAGGCGTCTAGTTCCCCCTCAGTAATAGTTACAGTCTTAGAACAACCAGCAGTGAACATATTCATGCCAAATAGTTCATCCCCCTTAAACCCGTCCTTAGTGTAGAAACCTTTCTCGTGTAGGGTACGGACCTTAATTCCCCCGCTGGGGTATATGTACTCTTGTCGACCATCATATGTCTTAACATTGAAGTCCTCCATAGTACGAGCATTAATCCCTCGGAGGGGTGTATAACTACCATTACCAGCAGTCTCTATCCTCTTAGGTGTAAACGACATTATATTTTCCTTTTCCGCTAGTGGGTACTTATCCTTAGCCCACTCAAATGTCTCACCAGTTTTACTTGGGTACGACTTAAGACAAGAGTGACAACGACCAAACCCATCCGTGTTGTAACTAAAAGCATCAGACGATCCACAATCAACATATGGACATGGTTGATGTACTCTTTCTTTATTCATATTATTATTTCCTTTTCCTAAGTAAGACCCCTGTACTTACCTGTAGCACCATTTTCTGGAATAACCGCCAGCTAACCACTTATATTAAGGCTGTCTGTGACTTTTATGATACACCTTTCTAACCTACGCCTTATATCTGTGTCGTTAGTACCCCATATAGTTGCTAAATCAGAGATTGTTTTCTCTCTAAGGTACCTACCAGATAATAAATCCCACTCTTCCTCAGAAAGCACATCTCTAGCAGCCCTAATCACGCTTAACAAGTCCTGTTTCTTCTCATATATTACAGCAGGATCAGAATCTTCGTCAACTATATCAACACTTTCTAGTGGAGTATTGGTTGAATTGATAGCCTGTTGCAATTTTGCCACACCCTCTCGGCTCATCGTTGAGTTGTCTTCTGTGTCCCTAGCTAAAGACCTCGTAGCAGTAGTTACAGGAACCGTTACAGGCAGGTTCTTAAGGTTCATGTAATCGTGCATAGCCCTGTTAGCCATACGTCTTAGGTTAGCCCCATGCGTGTTACCCTGATCCACTTGCTCTAAGCACTCCAAAATTCCCTCGGACACCAGATCATCGAAGTGACTAGGTGAATTATACTTGTGAGCCAGTGTACGACACATCTTCATCATTTCCTCAGTATTCATGTTTTAAAGCCTCCCAGCTTACAGGAAAGTAACGCAACATAATCCCCGACACCTCATTTCCCACGATACGGGTCTCTAGTTGAGTGTCAGGTTTACACCTTAGATTGCACATCTTTGCCCAAGCCCCCAGTGTACCTGACCAATACCATTCAGTCATCATGTTCTGAGGCAGTATCATCCTTGCTTGTTCTGGGGCTATACCTTGGGACAACATCTTCTTGTAGTCACCTAGTGCCTTCTCTGCCACCTCCTTTACATAGATATTAGGGAAGTACTGGGACTGACTTTTTCCACCACTACCCTGCTTCTTATCCTTACTCTTGTCTCTCCAATGGTCAGGCTCATAGAACTCAGGTTCATCATCTACATACCTACGGCTCACCTCGTTCCAAGGCATGTACTCATGTTTCTGTAGTTGTCGCGCTACAAAAATAGGTGCCTTGACATGTACCGTCAGAAAGGTGTGGTTAAATGGTGATGTATGCTTATGCTTGGCTAAGTACTTGATTAGTTTAGCATCCTTGTCTTTTAGTTTAGGGGGACCCCACTGATCACTCGTATCCATTTCACTAGTCTTACCAAATGACACCCTAGCTGCATTTACTACAGACAGGTCACTGCCCATGTGATCTATGTATGTTACTTCAATCATCCTACTCTCCCAACATATTTTGCTATGTGATGTACGAATGGCAACAAGCTAATAGCCATCAGTAAGTTCATTCCTGTGTGTACCATTGCAATACGCAAGGTATCACCTCTTGGCATACCATCAGACACTAGCAGTCCTGCCAACCAGATAGTCCCTGTAGTCCCTATATTGGCTCCTAAGACACAAGCTATTGCCGCTGGTAGGGGTACTGCCCCAGAAGCAACTAAGGCAATTATAGCTGTAGTACTCAAGCTACTTGATTGCCACGCTAGGGTCATGATGATCCCACCAAAGAACATATAAATAGGGTTAGCTACAAACCAGCTTAGGTGGTCCATATTACCCATGCTTTTCATGCCACCTGAGAACATCTTTAGCCCCATATAGAATACGACAAGACCAATGGCTGTGTATACATAGTTGTTCACGGTGCTGTACCTTTCCATAATTTAACTTGTGCATCTAACTTGTGGTTCTCCTCTAATAGCTTCTTAGCTTTTCTCTCCCAGTAGTCAGCCTCACGCTTTAGGATTTCATAGTTTTCACGCAGTTTTTCATTCTCTTTCTGCACTCTCTTTAACTTAGTCATTAACTCTCCGTATTCATCACTCATATTATCCACCTAAGTCCGTTATGTGATTTTGACATATGACCCTTTGCGCTGAGTTCAATGCCCTTTTCTTCTGTAGAATCTTAAGTCTCTGCTTACACTCCTTGAGGTCTTGTTCCAGTGTATCTATGTCATCATTGATAGTGTTACTCCTGATCTGTAGGGTGGCCTTTTGCACATTCCAATATTCTATCTCTTGCTCTATTGATCCCATCAATAATCCTCCACCATTGTATAGAACATATGATCTCCTAGCTTACCATCATAGTCATAGAACTGCGCCCAGTATGGCATAATAGCCGTTGTGTGATAGTGAGTCGAAGTGATGCCTAGCCCATGCCCACGAAGTACCTCAGAGGCTACCAGAATGGCTCTTATAACAGCCTCCTGCTCTGGCTCTTTAAGGAAGTCATCTGATTTTCCATCGTGGGTATAGGAGAACTGTTTATTCTGATTAATTACCTCACAGGCATCATCAGGATACCTATCACTCTGCACTCTATTCATTATCACCTCCGCTACAGCCAACTGTCCGTCAACTGGCTGGTTTCTGGCCTCGTAGTATATCGCCGCTGATAGGCATAAAATGATTAGCATAGAAGTCCTTTCCCCCGTTCTTCTCTTTACGGGTGTTCACATTCTTCTTCTTGTTAGGTATAACCTGCTTCCTAAACTTGGGGTCCTTTAATTCCCTCGCTACGGGGTTAATCTTATACACCTTGTCAGTGCGCCTACTTAGTGGTTTTTTTGGTCCTTCGTTAATCATACGATTTCATCTCCCAATCCAAACACATGCCGACCTCCAGCTTTAAAGGCTAGTACACGGTCCATCTTGAAGCATTTGTATCCCTCGGATGTTTTTAGTGTAACATAGCCGTGAGCCTTAAGTGCAGCAGCAGCAATCTTGCCACGCTCATTTCCCTTGAGGCCCTTAATGACGTTCATACGACCATTATATACACGAACTTCGTCATCCTTGGTCAAAAACTTTACAGTGATGAACTGGTTCTGATTTTCGCTGAGTACGTTAGTAACCATGTTTTCTGGTAGTGCCATTTTATCTCTCCTTGTTAACTGTGATTCTGTATGAAATGATTCGGTGTCAGTGTCAAGAATATTCCTCCAGCACTTCGCCTCACTCATGTGTCGTACCCCCAACGTGGGTTGTCTGGGATGTCGGTGATCTCGATGTTGGAATGCTCTACCACATCGTCCCAGCAATCCTCGATAGGCATGTGATCGACCATCATCTGACACAGTATGTCACTCTCGATGTTGTCGATCATCCACTGGGCAAAGTCGCGGCCCTCGAAGTTGAAGGTCGCTTCTTTCAACGCCTCGTACGTGATCTCTTCTCCAGTGAAGCTCATGTGTCTATCTCCCACATATCATCGTCCCTGATCCAGATAGGCTCTTTATCAATTTCCACTGCGGGGGTCTTGTGATCAAGTACGCCTAACATACGCAGTTCTTTCTCTAGTTCTTCAGTCATGCTTTATTCTCCTTGATCCATCTTTCTAGCTTCACTTTGCTGCCTATCACATTCTCAAAGGCTTCGTCAAGAGTATTATCAGAATACCAGCCTGTCTCATGTAATGCTTGCTCTGCCTTGTATATTGCGTCTAAGGCTTCTTTCACATGTACCATTGCTTCACCCACAGTCATCATCATCACTCTCCAATTGTCCAGTTCCTAAGCACCACTCACATACACTATACTCAGCATATGGCTCGTAGGTGTCACCATATCTCTCCCAGCGTTCGTATTCTACCATACCCTCGCCGTGACATTCTTGACACTCTTCCATATTATACCTCCTTATATTTAACGGGTGAGCCTACCCAAGACTTTATGCTCATCCAATCGAACTTGTAATTGTCAGAGATGTGGTCAAAAACAGCCCAGTATTCAGCACAATCCCTTGATGTTTCGCCCCATACCCACTTGCAGGGAATACCTGAGAGTCTGAAACTGTGTACCTCACCAGATGCAAACATCATCTCTACATCTACCGATACTTCTATATTTGTGTGCGACATAATCATTCTCTCCACTGTATGATTCGTTTGGCTTGCCATCTTGATACATATTTCCACCGTGGGGGTCAAGCATAAACTTATTCCTTATTTCCACTGTACCCCCCTAATTCCCTCGGTAGGGTCATTTTCCACTGCGGGGGTGTCATTCCTTATTTCCACTGTGGGGGGGGGAACGGCGTTCCTGATTCGTTCTGTTTTCATGATTCGTTCCTGATTCGTTCTGTTTTCATGATTCGTTCCTGATTCGCTGACCAATGGACTGATTCGCTGACCAATGGACTGATTCGTTGAACAAGAGTCAGATTATTGAACAAGAGTCAGTTTATTGAACAAGAGTCAGATTATTGAACAAGAGTCAGATTATTGAACAAGAGTCAGATTATTGAACAAGAGTCA
>Ga0209535_1001179_pt1 | contig 17958 bp, 21 predicted proteins | sample LinPmetageLP28_FD_184041 | JGI IMG/M metagenome (GOLD analysis project Ga0209535, IMG submission 184041) | Marine viral communities from the Pacific Ocean - LP-28 (SPAdes) (version 2) | ecosystem: Environmental > Aquatic > Marine > Oceanic | place: Pacific Ocean | collected 2009-08-22 | reverse complement strand
GAAATTCTTCGCAGTATTTCTGACGGTATCAAGGAATCGTCCTTCATCGGATCCATTGATGACATAATAGTCTACTCCTAGTTCATAACAAAGTGCTTTGGCCACTGTGGTTTTACCACATCCAGGTGGACCAGACAAAAGTAGATTAGGTACTTCACCTTTTTCTACGAATTGTTTAAATGTATTCTTGATTCCCTCGGGAAGAATACAATCTTCAATAGTCTCGGGTCGATAAGACTCAACCCAGACAAAATCACTACGACTCATCGACTAACCTCAAAATAAAAGAATCACCATTGTCAATAAATTCTAACATATCTCCTTCTTTCCATCCAGTTTCTTGGATAAGTTCTTCGGTGAATGTTAGAACACCATTATCATCTATAGTCAATGTAGTTTTCATACCCAATCAGGTTTACGATGTGGAAGTCTCAGATAGTTATCTTTGACCCATGGTTTAGATGCAACATACATCCTGTACTTTGTGTAGATGTCAACTGTTGTATCATACTTGAACTCATCAGGTCCAGCAAATATAAAAGGAGTCGTTTCTTTCCCAGACCTACCGGTAGGATCTCCTGTTGGTAGGATTTCCTTTGCAGCATGTAAGGTATTGAGACATGTATGTACTTTACCATACCTCTGAGTATACTCATCACAAAGGGCAAGACCGTGGTGTAGGAGCCACTGCCAGTTCATCACGAACTCATTGGCCCAGATGGTACAAGGGTGGTTACGGAAGGCACCTTTCTCTGTGCTGTATGGGGTTCCATCGGCCTTAGGTAAGGTACCAAACCCATGACCCCACTTGTCTGAACATACGATAGAGAGCATCTGACATGTCTCTAAGGGCATCTTGACGATGTGCTTGTCAGGTAGAACCTTGGCGCTCTGCCATGGATCCGAAGAAGTCACGAAGATATTCATTACTAAAAAATTGCATCAAGTACTGCACACCCCAGTTTAGTGTGCCTTCAGGAAAAACGTCAACCTCTCTTTCCAAGAGTTTCAATGCTGTTACAATCCTTTCCATTCCACATACTTGTGCAGTGGCTTCAGAAATTTTCATAAACTCAGCATAGTCCTTATCACTACCTTTTTTCACACCATTGATATAAAACTCTCTTGCTTGACGCATGAGTTCTTCAGTTTCTGGCAAAAAGGTAATAGTCTCTTCCTTAAGAGGTATTGCCATGTTCTTAATACATGACATACTAAATTTCATCACCTCTCGGGTCTGTTCGATTGGTAGTGCATGGTCTAAGCCATCACGGAATGCATATTGTATAATACCATTAGTGCATTCCATGACACGAAGAACTGCAATCTTATCTAACTCGGAGTCAGGAAGATTGCCATATTGTTCTTTCCAGTCAGTCATAATCAGCCAAATGTAGAGTCGGGTTCAAGTGCAATGTAATACTGAACATCATAGTTCTGATTACTAAATCGAGACAACAGTTTAGCAGATACAACTACATTATAGTTACCGGGGATAATCTTCAAGTTCTCCTCTTTAAAGTTGAATACAAATTCTGTATCAGTCTCACCGACAATGATAGAAAAGTCATTAGACGTATCATTCTTCTTGTCACGAGAGACAAGTTTGATGACACCGTTCTCACCAATGGCAGATACATCAGGGAGTTGATAAACTGATGCAGCCTTCTTGAGTTTCTCAAGTTGTTGACTAGTCAGTTCAAAACATACATCCTCAGAAGGAAGTGTAATCTCTTTCTCAGGAGGTGCAACGATTACAGAAGGGTCGGCAAAGAAATACTTCGAACGTGACTTACCTTCCTTGATGACAACATACTGGTCTCTTTCAAAGTCAAGGTCTGGAGAAGAGTGAAGAGACAGACCATTCAAGAATTGATTTAGATCATAGATGCCAAAGTCTTTAGGGAATTCTTCAGCAACGTTAGCCTCAACCAGAATGTTCTTCATTACCGAGATTGAACGTAACTTACTACCCTGCTTAAACAAAATAGATTGATTGATAGAAGAGAAGTTCTTGAGGAGACCGACAGTGGATTCAGAGAGTTTCATAATTAAAATGTTTCGTAATTACCTTTAGGTTGCTTGTTAATACCAGAGAAATGGTAGAGAAGGATACAATAGTGTATTGCCTTCAGAATGTCCATCTTTGATTTTCCACCTTTCTTACCAAAGCGAGAAAGATACTTGATAGCATTAGATCTACAGAAAGCTTCTGCATCACCAATACTATCAATCAGATCGAGTGTTTGAGTCTTTGACTCTTTAGAAGTATAATGGGATTGATAGGTTCCCGACAAGTAGTCACGAACCTCTTTCAATGCAATGTCTTCATTGTACTTCCAAAAATGTACTGGTTCAAGATTTAATTTAATCTCATTAGATTCGGTCAATTCAATTTTATCCTCATTAGAAACAAGTGGGGTCCATTCGTACCCATCATCAGGTAAAGAATTCATGTAATCATATAATAAACTCCATGCGGTCATTCTATCAAATATCCTCCTCGTTGTCAACTTTCATCTCAAAATCAGCATCTACTTTATCGTAAAGTTCCAAGAATGAAGACTTGGTTTCATCATCAAAACGATTGATACAAACTTGAATTGCTTTACTCTTGTCACCAAAGATACTGTAAGCACGAACTATGTGAATCAAACGACGAGTTGAGATAACATCTTCGATACCACCGTCATAGAAAGTCTTACGAATGATGTCAGCCCAGTCACATAGGTGCTTACAGAACTGTCGGTCTTCAATACTAAGGTCTAATGCAATCCCTTCTAGAATTTTTTGTTCAGTTTTGGCTGTTGGATACTCTTGTTCGAGAGTAATACAGAAACGTTCTAGGAATGCCTCATTGAGAACGTTAGTTCCAATAAACCTACCGTCATCGCTGCCTTTACCTTTAGTATTTGCAGTTGCAATAACATTGAATCCCTCCTTGGGTTGAACAAATTTACCTGTCTTCTTTAAGAAAATACCTTTACCCTCAAGAATAGATTGAAGACACAAGATTTTATTAGATGCCAGGTCAACTTCATCTAAAAGCAACACTGCTCCACGTTCCAAAGCCTCGATGACTGGACCGTTATGCCAAACAGTTTCACCATTAACAAGACGGAAGCCACCAATAAGATCGTCTTCGTCAGTCTCGATAGTAATGTTGACACGGATTAGTTCTCTCTTGAGTTGTGCACAAGCCTGTTCAACCAAGAAAGTTTTACCATTACCAGAAAGACCCGTGATAAATGATGGATAGAATAGACGGGACTGAATAATCTTCTTGATGTCTGTAAAATTACCAAACTTGACGAAGGTATTATCTTTTACAGGAATAAGATCTTGTTCGACTGCAGGAGTTGCAGGAGTTGCTTGATAGGTTTGTTCTAGTTGTTCTTGAACGGTAAGATTCCACTTACCTCGACCAGTCTTATACTCGTCTAGTTTTTTAGTTACAGTCTGATAGTTACAGTCATTCATTGAACACCAGGCACGAAGGTCACCAGAAGTAACATTTTCGCCATACAGTGATTGAAGAGAAGTGACTACGTATTCTTTTGATAGTGCCATGATGTATGTGGTGTGGTCAACAAAGCTAATATAGTCCAAAACCACCCGTAACGGTGGGTGGTTGGGACAGTTGTCAATCTGGTCAGGAGATCAGGTTGACGAATTGACTAAGTACTTTTCTATTTAGAGACTTAGCCTTGAGATTTTTGGCAAATGCCGATTTGATTTTTGATTTAGATGCTCCTTCATCAACTTCAAATTCCGTGTCATTATTAAGACCTGTATCCAACATACCAAAGTAAGAAGTATAACCAGAGTTCTTAATCTCATAAAATTTTTCTTTACGAACAACTTTCATAAGTTCATCACTAACCTCAATATACCGACGTAAGAAAGATTTAAAGTCGTAACTAGAAGAAATACGAATACCAATAAGATTTACATCGGGGAAACTTTCTTTCAAATCTCTCAATAGAAGTTCAGTGAATTCATAATATTGACCAGGAACCTTATAAGTGTGTCCAGTCCTACGATTACGAATATAATCACTAGGACTCATTCGAGCAATAGACATCTTGCCACCCATATAATCACATGTTCGGAATACTGGTAAGTGATTAGCTTCACCATCAGTCAGAATAATTGTGTTAACTTTTTGAAGTTTATTCTTTATTTTAAATTGAGGAATAATTTGATGAAGACAAACAATTGCTTCGTTCAACGGAGTACCAGAAAGAGAGAAGTTCAGTGGAGGTTCGTAGTTTGCATTGAATGAACAAGTATATCCAATTCGATATAAGGACAACATCTGATTATCAAGTTCTGTCTTTCTTGTGGCGCTAGTAAAGAAGTGTAGAAGATTGAAGTCAGGAGAAACTACTAACATATTATCTCTTACATCTTGATAAGTAATGTCTTCGAATTTAACTCTTGGAATGTAACGTTGTTCTGTATGTCGATTTTCGATGTAGTTATTGGTGAATGCATATACATCAAATGGAATATTTACTTTCTTACAGAACCAAATCAAATTGAAGAGTTGCTTTATTGTAGAAAGAAGAGTACTACTCATAGAACCAGACCAGTCGAGAATAAAGATGAGACCATGGTTCTTACCGTCAGGTAGTATATTCACTTTTTTGAATAGGTCTTCATCGTATTTGTAGGTATGAAGTTTAGTACAATCCAATACACCAGTCTTTGCAGTCAGTGATCGTGTATATGCATCTGCAGACTTCTTACATTCAAACTCTTTTACAAGATAGTTGACTTCTTTTTGAGTAGATGATTTGAACTTATTGTACTCACTGTCAACATAAGTAAAATCTACTGCCATTATTTTACGGTATGATCGAGAATACTCATCCCAATAAGTTTCTTCAGTAGAAATTTTTCTCCAGTGTTCAACTATCTCTTGGTGACATTTTTTATTTGAAATAATAATTTGTTCTACATCAACTTCAGGAACCTCATGGTATTCAGGATTTCTACCCTGATCAGATATACCATTTAGTTCTTGAGTACCTTCGCTGAAAGATTGGTCTGTCTGGACTTGTGGTTCTTCCTTATCAGAATCCACACTTGAACCTTCTGTAGAACCTTCTGTAGAACCTGTGGACTCTGGAATTTCAGTGCCAGATGTTTCTTCTTTCTCTTGTTCATCATCAACAGAACCTTCTTTATTTTGACTGGTAGGAATATTTTTAGCAGTCTCTTGTTCTTCTATCTCCCCAATACAATACTTGTAGAGAACTTCTGCGGCAAGAACTGCTTCATCAAAAGTTTCTGTTTTACCTACAATATCTAGAATATCTTTCTCTTCACCACCATCAATAGGTACATCAATGAAATTGCCAATCTTATAGTAAAGGTTGATACGATCAGCAAGATTCATATCTTGAATATTTTGATCTTCGATCTCAAAAAAGTCCTGATCAGATAGTTCTTTATATCCTCTATAAAAACTCTTTGCCAAACCAGGATATCGACGTTTCATCAGTTTCTCAATACGAGCATCTTCAGTGACGTTCACAAACTGTTGAGGAACTCGGTCCTCCCAATCCCATTCATTAGGTGTATAAAGGGCATGACCCACTTCGTGACCCACCAACATATCATAGACACTCTCACTTGCTCTTTTCCACATTGGAAGAGTCAGAACTCTGTTCTCAACATCAAACTGTGCGGTTTCAATATTACGATTCTCAACCAAAATATCTTCAGTTGCTAGAAGTTTAGCAAGTTGTGATTTGATTTCGTAGTTGACCATAGTCATTTCGTTTCCGATAGACATAGTATATAACAAAACCCGATCAAAAAATGGACGGGTCGTACAGTTCTATTATTGGCACATAAACCAATCCCCTCCACTTATTAGGTGAAGGGGACTTTGGTTTGATGCTCCTTTAAGGTTTAAGTGATTTTTTTATTCGGTAAGAATATGACGGCAGAACCTCCTTGCTGTACTATCTATGATTTCACAATCCGAAATACATTGAAAATAATCTGTGACCTGATCGTGTGTTTCCTCGTTAGTCGTTTTTTCGTCCCATTGCCATGATGCCAGTTCATTCCGTGATAAAAGGTCTTTCATAGTATTCTCCGTATCACCGTATTATATAGTCTACTTTGTGTTAGTTTACTAACATTTGTATATTTGTAATCTAACTAAACATTATTTTGGTGAACAATTTATATTGAATACCATTGATCTTCTGTGCCCCTCATTATCGAAAGGTTTTACATAGTGGTACAAATTTCCAGGAATAATATACAGTCTTCCGACGATGGCATCTATCGTAAATTCAGAAGTAAATTTACTAGAACCATTTGATGAACACAGTGCTGTATGAGTAAATGCATCAGTTCTTACCAGTGTCAATCCTTCAGAATTTTTTGGTACTTCAACATAGTATACTCCAATAAGATCTAGTTTCCCATGATTATGAATTACATTATAAGCACCTGGCCCATTCTCCAATAACCAGGAAAATATTCTATCAGCAAACAAGTCAGTATGATTTGTCTCCAAGAATTCGTTAACAAACTCTTCAGTAAGATCAAAGATTTTCTTTATATGCGGAAACTCGGTTCCAGGAACAAACTGTCCATCAACATAACCATATACTTTAGAATGCCAACCACAAACATTAGTTTTCTTAACACCAGAATCCTCATTCCTAAGAGTAATAAAATCGGATCTGACACCCTCATTATCTACAAGAGGAGTCAAATCAGTAGACACGATGAAACTAGGAAATAGATTATTATCAAGAAGACAATCTGAAAATTTACTCATACCTTTCTTGAGAACCCTTTAAACTTCTCGAATCGAATGACTTGATCAAACTTATCCTCGATACCATCCTTATGAGAAATGACAAACACATTTGTATTCTGTTGTCTGTAACGTATAATTTTCATGAAGTCATCGGAACCACTTCCATCCAGACTACTATCACAAACCTCATCCAAGATCATCAAATTAGTATTGACAGAGTTTTTAACTCTAGAGATTTCTCTCCAGGTAAAGAGTAGAGACAAGTCAATTCTCATCTTCTCCCCCTCACTAAAAGATGCATAGGAGAAATCCTCATGAATCGGAGATTCAATAGTCTCGTTAAACTCCTCATCAAGTTTGAAGTTTATGTAGAAGTCCATCATCTGAAGGTACTTATTTACCTGTTGATTGATGAGTGGAAGATACTTCTTAATAATTTTTGCCTTGACTCCACCGTCTTTAAGAAGACTGTATACGAAATCATGGTAGGAAATATTCTCTTTCCGTTTAGTAAGTTCATCATATGTTTGATCAAGGGTACTTCTTAGGGTTTCTAACTTTTCATGTTCAGTATTTCTGTTCTGGATCTGACTGGTAACAGTTTGAATTTCTGATTCCAGCCCCCTAACCTGTTTCTGTAAGCTAGAGATCTGTACATTGAAAGAAGAAATTTCATTAAGTACTTTTGTAGTGTCCTTGGTTAGTTGATTAAACTGCGATTCTCTCAACTCTTCATCTTTAATTGCATCTTGGAGTTGTTCATACCCCTCACGCAACTCTTCTGCTTTATTTTGAGAATCACTAATTCTATTTACACGGAATGATTCTTCAATGTCTTGGTCACAGGTAGGACAAACCGTATTTTCACTGAAGAATTTATGTTCCTTTATGATAGTCTGTATTCTTTGTGACAATTTACCCTTTACATTACCAAATTCTCGGAGTCTTTTTTGAACTCCTTCAAATTTTTCTAAAGATTTGTTGAGTTTTGTCAGTCTATCTTCTTCGGTTAAGCTCTTATGAAACAAAGTTTCAATTTCGGTATTGATAGATCCGATACTATTAGTCTTTGCAGTAATATCGTCCTTACTTTGGCTCTCAAGTTTTTCGATAAAGTCTTTTTGCATATCGACTTTATCTTGAATCGATTCTTTCTTCAACTGCAGAGTCTTTGTCTCTTCACGAATGATACGAATTTTGGCTTTAATTAAATCATTCATCGATGAAAAGATTTTAATATCGAGAAGGTCTTCTACAACTTCTCTGCGACTAGATGCAGGTAGTTGCATAAAGGGAACAAAGGTAGAAGAGCCCAAGATCACAATCTGTGTGAAACTCTTATAGTTCATCTTGAGAACGTTTTGTTCTAACCACTTCTGTTGATCTATAGCAGAGTGTGATTGATCCAATACTTCATTATTACGTGAGAGCTTAAAGATGTTTGGTTTAATACCACGTTGAATTTTCCACTTCACGTTATTAACGTCAAACTCAATCTCAACTAGACAACTCTTTTCGTTGGTACTATTAATAAGTTGGACCTTATTAATTTTCCTAAATGATTTACCATACAAGACGAATGTCAATGCATCAAGAATAGTTGACTTACCTGCACCATTAGCACCAATAATTAATGTAGTTGCCGTTCCATCAAGAATAACTTCTGTAGGTTGGTTGCCAGTGGATAAGAAATTTTTCCAAGAGATTTTCTTAAAGGTTATCATATTCTTCGTCAGGTGGAATTACAATGTCATTGGGGGTGATCACAGTATAACGGTGATCGTGCATTTCACAAGTCTTTATCATCACTTCGTCATCTACTTCTAATACAGTCATTTCAGGATAACCAAGTTCCTCTAATTGCATAGAGTATCTTGTAGCATCATCCTCTTGCATAAAGATGTAAAGAACCTGTTCTCCATCGTCATCAATAACAGAGTATGCTCCTTCTTTCTCATTACCTACGACTGTGATAATATGCATTAGATAACCTCACATGCTTCCTGATATATTTCCTTAATCAGAGACTGAATTAATGGTTTATTTAACTCGGTTTCAGACTCATCGATATATCTACTTAAGATAGACATAGTATCTTCTGATTCTTCTGCTTCAAACTCAGCAGACTCTATGAGTTGAAAGTTCTCTACAATTTTAAGGTCAGCAACACTGGAGGAATAAAGTTTATCGATAAACTTTTCAAACTTTTTAATATCGGTCTTCTTTCTTACAACGACTTTGACAATTTTATTTTCATACTCAGAAGTATTGAATGTTTGATAGTCAGTATCATCGTAGTAAATGATGTAGAAGAGTCTGTATGGGTTACTTACAGGTGTATGTTCCAGGGACTCAGTATCAAAAATATGGAAGCCTCTGGAGTCGTTGACATCATTCCAGAACATTTCATAGGGATTACCCAGATAGAATACGGTTCCATTGTCGGATCGACTGTGATAGTGCCCCGAAAAGACTTTTTTGAACTTATCGAAGGATCTGCTGTCATGACCGTGCTCCATGATGTGGCCCGGGGTTGCAACAAAACCGTTGAGTTCAAGGTGTCCCATTGCAACTGAACACTTTGTCTTTTTGATGACATTAAGAGTTTCTTTGTGGTTCTCTTCGTTAATCCAAGGAATGAATAAAGTTTTGAGATTACCCAGAGATACCTCTGTAGGAGAAGAATAAACCTCAACATTATCATATTCTTTTAGGAGAAGGTCAACTGCATTGATTGTATTAGTATTTTTATAGTATGCATCATGATTACCAACCATGAGATGCATCTTGATGCCACGTTCCTTGAGAGGGTCAAACACAACTCTCTTAGACCACTTTAGTGCTTTAAATTCAATACCCTTACGACTATCAAATGCATCGCCCATGTGTACTACAGTATCGATACCTTCTTTCTCTAGTGTAGGAAAAAAGATATCGTTATAGAACTTTTCAAAGTAATCGTGAAAGAGTTTAGAACCTTTTCTTGCCCCATAGTGCGTGTCAGTTATAATACCAATCTTCATTATTCTTCTTTAACTTCCCAGGACCCACCAACACCACCATCCATGTTGACAACAATGTTTTGCTGTTTAACAGGGGTATATGAATGCTGAGGTTTGTGCTCCCTATCCATAGGTAGAGATCCAGTCAAATCTCTACGTGATTGATTTTTGATAACGATGAAACAATCTTTATTGTACTTGCGAGTACCGATAGGTGATTGCCACTTTCTATTGTACTCCTCACCAACATCAATACCTGAGACTTGAGTACCACCAAGTTCTACAGTAATCTCGTCATATACGGACCAACCAAGTTTTTTCACATAACCAGCAACTAGTTCGTTGATAGTGGGGTCATCCAAAATACGTTCTTCTGGATCAAGACTTCCATTCATAATTAACCACCTCTCAGTTTTTGATGCACAGCATCTTTAATGCTATTGTAGTCAGAGTAGTTACCACTGTCAAGTTCATTAGAGTCAAAGACCTCATCAAAGTCACTCTTCTCAAGAATCTTATTCTTAATTTCTAGTTGCTTCTTCTCTTGTGAGATACGTCTCAAAAAAGCATAGTAGATAATCTGAGTGAAGTATGCAAAAGGATTCTTTGACTTCTCTGGATTAAAGTTATGAATATATCTTACGCAATTCTCAATACCATCACAAATCATATCATCCTTGAACATGTAGTTCACGAAGTTAGGTTTATATGATAGATGATTTGCAATCTTTAGGAAACATTCACCAATATACCTAGGAATAACTGGTTTAGGTTGATCATTAAGTTTTGCTGTTGCAATCTGTGCAAAGTAATTCTCAAGAGCATTCAGAAACTCCTTATTGTTTACATAATGTTCTGTACTTCTTGGTTTTGGCATAATGGTTTCAAGTCTTTAACCTGAATGGTTTGATATACTCATTATAACACGAACTTATCTATTCGACAAGTATTGACAAGAATACAAATGCCACATAGACTAGGCTTGTCCCGGTTGATAGATAAGTTATAGGTTCTTAGAGATTATAGAGTTTTTCTAGAACTTCTTTAGCATCATGGACACTAGAGATGTAACCCATCTTTCTGTCTAACTTCTGAAAGTTACCTTTGGTAGATTTTCTTACATACTCTTGATAGTTCATAATCATCTCAAGATTTTCTGACTCAGACATTGTAAGAACGTCATCTAAATTAATTATAAAAAGATCTTCATGAGAAGTCTTTAACCATGGTTCAAACTTATATCCAGTAACAGAACCTCTACTCTTCACGGGTTCTATCATAATAGGATTTGATATGAGTAGCATAGTTCTATCATCCTCATCAGATGCTGCTACTTTTGCAAAAATTTCTTCTCCACATTTAAGTTTTATCGTGGCGTAAAAGTCATCTTCTATGCCCATATTGCTCCTCCTTGTTTAATCTTTTATGTCAATAGTTAAAATATCGTAATTGAATTGTTCAGAAACATAAATTTTAATACGTTCAATAAAATGATTCAATGTATAGTTTTTTCTGGATCTAATTGTAAAATCATCAGCAATATCATAAAGTTTAGCACTCACTTTATTTTTGCCTTTACGTAGGACTCTACCAATACTCTGTAAGTTCCGTATACGAGATTTGGATGGAGAGGCAAATATTACATTGTGTAGATTTTTAATATTAATACCGGTGCTGAATGTTCCATATGATGCAACAATGATAGCGTCCTGTTGTAATTCGGTAATTGACCTTACCTTTTCTCTATCTTCTGCACCAACACCACCGTGAATAAAGAATACTTTTCTTCCTTCACTTACCTTATTATTTATCATCTCATATAAAATTGCCCCATGAGATTCAACTCGACTGAACAAGACGAGAGTATTACCTTTCATATCACAAGAAAGATTTGTAATAAATTTATTTCTCATCTCGTGAGAGATGAGATGCTGAATCTCATCCTCGTAAGTATCAAACTTTTTTGGTTTGTACTTCAATACAAGACATTGAATATCAAGAGACGCAAGATGACCTTCATCAATTAATTTCTTTGTTCCAGTAACTTTATAAGATGGTCCAAACAATCCCTCTAACACCCACTTATGGGTCTGTGTCCCGTCTAATGTTCCTGTGAATCCATATCTATACTTTGCATGATGCAACTTGTCCATAATCCCTACAAGAGACTTACTCTTAAACAAGTGTGCCTCATCACCAATGATGACATCATATTCCTCAAAGAACTTCCTATCTAACTGATATACAGACTGCCAGGTGGTAATAGTCACTTCATTTGTATTGACCCTCTCACGCCCTGCGTAGATTCTGTGACAGTGGTTCTCTGGGTCCCAACCATAATCCTTGAAATCTTTATACATCTGTTCCACAAGAGATGTAGTAGGAACAACTAGTAAAATTCTATTGCCACGAGCCACGTGGTATCGTACAACCGAGTAAATCATAAATGACTTACCAGATGCTGTAGGTGATATTAGTAACTTACGATTATATCTTAAAGCCTCATATACCGCATCTACTTGATAATCTCTTGGCGAGATATCAGGTGCAATACTTTTCATATAATCTTTTACACCCCCCTGACTTACAAAGTCATTTACTTCGAAGGGTGGTCCATAATACTTATTATTTTCAAATTGATATGTATAACCTGCGTTTTCACAAAATGCTATAACCTTATCCAGAAGACCCACATAGATCCTCTTTGTCTTCATATTATAAAGATGTATCTCACCGTTCCAATGCCTACTTCTATACTGAGGCATAAACTTCTTTGACTCCACCTCAAAGGTAAAGCGGTCTCTCAGCTCATGCTCTACATGTGGTTCAGTTGTTATTTTTAGATATACTTCGTTTACCTTCTCAATTGTCAAATGAGACATAATGTAACTTTTCAGTTACTATTATTTATTACATATTGTCAAACTTATATTCTAATATCATTCTATACAACGAATCTCTTAAGTACCAAAGATGTTGTTGTTCCATTGGAGGTCTGGCAGGAGAACCTTCCCAATTTTCAATCCTTTTCAAAACACAATGATGTAAGAGGTGAATATCCTCTATAGCCAAACTAATTGTATAATCAAAGTCTTGACTTGGTTCGAACTCTTCATCCATTACCCTGCTCCAGATGTGAACCTCATATAATCAATTGAATTTTTAATTTGATATGTTCTATTAGTTATCTGTTTTAAAATCTCTTCGATATATTTAAGCATAACTTCGTAGTAGTCTATTTTTAACGAAACTCCTGAGAGTTTCTCATCTGCGTCAAGATACTTTGACATAGTGTCTTTATCTCGGATCTTTTTGGGAAACGGAGTTTCAATATAAACATCTGGATCTGCCTTACCTGCGTAGAATTCATATCTTTCATGACGAATGTTTTTCTTCTGTTGTTCTGCTTTCTTCCTCAACAACATGAGGTTATTATAAATGTCATAATATTTTGCATGCAGAACGGGAATGTTTATAGATTCTGTATGCAGGTTATCAATATCAATTTTAGAATCCTTTTCCCACATCTCTTGGATTCCAGTCAAGTCAATCATTTAACAACAATCAAATGGTTCTATAGTATAGTTAAGATACTTGAAAGTGACATCAGCTGTCAAGTATTCCACATCAGTCAACGTTGAGTCAAAGTTAATGTCAGAAAGACTAGTAGGAAACATGTCTAAGAATTTGACTACAAACAGTGGTGTATTTATTGCACTGAGTATCGTTAGAGTTCCGTCAGAAGTTAAGTTAATCTCACTGCGTTGTTCTTTAGGTACATCCCAAGAGTTTTGAAACTTATAAATCTCATCTAGACTATCTGGAAATCCAAGACCCCTCATCCAGTTTTGGATTTGCATATAGTTTTCAAGATTTTGATCAATTAAAAATCTTATTCTTAGATCATTAAAATCTAAGATATCACCAACTCTCGGTATCATCTTTAGATAACTAGGTTGGTTTGGAGAACCTAGTGTAAATCCAGGAACGTTAATTGCATTACCAAAAAAACCAACCTTATTGGCTTTTGCTACTGAAAATCTAAATCCAGTTGCCTGTAGAAAGTTTCTATCGGTAATTTGTCCCGCGAATGAGTTTGTCATTATTCGTTAATTACAACTCCAGAATACCTGTGATGTTCCTCATTGGCATCTCCTTCATTGTTAAATTGTTTTCTTTCAACAAACAATTCTGTCCACTGATCGTTACCTTTGTAGTAAATTTCTTTGTTGCGAACGAGTTTTTTAATATGAGATGCCATGGGTTTAAGGCAGTAATGTATTATTTATCAGAGACCTGCATCAGTTAATCGTTGCTCAAGATCATGATAATTTATATCCCATCACAGAACATCTATTTGGTTCTGTGGGTTCTGTACTACCTTCATTATGAAAAACATAAAATCGCACGACATCATTTGCAGATAACAATGCAATACAACTGGTACTTGCAGTTACAACTTGGTTTCCAGCTGTACTATTCCATCCTCTACCCTGACTACTTATCCGTGTTCCGTCATCGCTTGCGGTGCCATTTTTACCAATAACAGCTTGAACATAATCCTGTGATTGAATATCATCAATACCACAATGCATTTCAAGATAATAATATCCTGCACCATCTGCTCCAATTGTGAGTGTTCCACTAGATTCATTAAATACTGCTATACTTGCACCACCAATAGAAAAATCCCTAGTTCCTAAATTTATCAAGCTTGCCAATGTGGCGTGTGTAACGTTCTGTTGGGTGTCTTGCTCTCCATAAAACATAAATGAGTGTAAATTTTGCCATGTAGGAGCACTAGTAGTACCAGTTGATTTTATTACCTGACCTGCTGTTCCATAATTAGCACCAGCTAGACCAATTTGTCCTGCTGATGCTATACGAAGTTTTTCAGTTTCTGTACCACCTACATCAGTTGATATTATAAATGGAGTAGCATTAACATTGCTTGTTGCTTGGTATAGATTAATTGCTCCATCATTAATGTCTATGCCTGTATTTGCTGTAATTATTATATGTGAAGCACTACTACTTCCAACTTGTAATAGACCTCCAGGATTAGTTTCATTGATACCAACATTACCAGCAGAAGTTATACGCATCCGCTCCGTCGGAACAACAGAGCCTGACGCTGAGGTAGAAAAACGCAACAACGCTGGCATTGATCCAGAAGCAGGAGTCCCTTCCACAGAAGCCTCTATTACTGCCGCACTTTTAAAATCGGTTCCGTCATTGCCAACAAACTGCAACATCCCCAAGTCCCAATTAGCACCTACAAGCGTATTAGTGCCCAATGTATTACTATTGGATATACCCAAAGTTAAAACTGGATTGTAGTCGCCAGCTGAATAACTAATTAAACTTTGACCAGAATACTGAGACCCTGAAGTCTCTTGCTGGACAAAAGCATTGACAGCATTCGTTTTAAACTTAATGTTGGTCCGAGCAGTTGCCGTCCCCACTAACAGCCTGCCCGAGCTGTCGATTCGTATGCGCTCGGTGCCAGTTGTGTTTGGAGTGTTTGCAGAAACACCAGTCTTAAACAGAATCCCACCTGTATCGGTTCCAATAACTGTTCCAGTGCTATTGCAAGAGATACCTGTTGAACAAGCACCTGTTGCTGTAATCCGCAGAGCTGAACTAGATGCGTCAGTAACACCCTCTAGATGAAGCCCTGTTGCTGGACTACTTGTTCCAATAGCAAGTGAACCGCTAGGTATACGAATACCTGCTTGTGCAGTGATAATACCAACGGAATCTATATTAGCTACATCTTCATAAGATAGAGTACCTGCAATGGATACCCTGTCATTAGCCCCACCAATAGTAATCAGATTACCACTACGGGGATTGATATTATTAGTGAGAATATTTGACATCGATCAAATTACTTTTTTACTATTTATCAATGCATAAAAAAAGGACCCCGAAGGGTCCAAGTGATTGAAGTAGAAGAAGTATCATAAGAATGATTACCTCCTCTGTAAATCACATCAAGTTCTTCACAGCAACTCTTCTGTAGTAACGGTTAGAGTTAATACGAAGTCTGCCAAGACCTTGTGTAGTGCCTTCAGCGAAGGGGTTAGCAACAAGACCATAACGCGTCTTAAAGCCAATTTTTGGTTGGAAGGTGTTCTCTCCAACTGCACGAACCATCTGAAGAGGAACGTATGGGCAGTAGAACAATCCAGCATCATAAGGTGAAGAACCCTTATAACCAACGACGTAGTACTGATTACCACCAGCAGCGTTAGCCGAACTGAGGTTAGCAGAATATGGGTCGATGTATACGCGGAACTTACCGTTGATTGTACCAGCGAATGTGTTACCTGTGTCATCGACATTCAGGTTTGCATTCAGTGCTGGGGTGTAATCAAGGATACCAGCCATGGTCAGTGCGGAAGCAACGTCTGCGGAACACAGAACCATGTTGCCCTTTCCTCTACGAGTTCTTTGAGCAATCGCGTTAGCGTCTCTCTCGATTTGGAACAGAAGTCCTTTGAACTTCTCAACAGACCAACGACCATTAGAGTCAACGTCCAGGTCGAAGATACCAGCAGTTGCGGTGTTAGAAACAGCGCCTTGCTCAGCAACTTTGTAGATGGTACGGATAACTTCTCTGTTGATTTCCGCAAGGATTTCAGTAGAGAGGATATTAGCCAATTCGGCTTCAGCGTTAAGACCGTGAATAGCCTTAAGGTCTTGTGCCAGTTCCAAGCTGTACTCTGCTTTCAGAGCTCTAGACTTGGCGGTTACTGTGACTTTCTCGATCGAGAAGGCCATCTGGTTGAACTGATCGCCTGTGCCATTGCCCAGATTCTCAGAATCACCTGTAACCATACCGCCACCGGCGTTGTATGGTGATGGGTTAGTTGTTGCAGTACCAACGGGGTTGAGTACGGAAGGATTGCTACCATTTTGTGCGGTAGTACCAAGGCCAACGGCACCATCGGCGAAACCGCCTTCCAGGTTGAAACCGTCGTCCTGACCAGAGAATGCTGTGTCTGCTTCGTTGAACAAAGCTTCAGAACCACTCTGAGTCTCATAACGCGAACGCATCGCGAAGATGAGTCCAGTAGGACCATTCATGGGTTGAACACCAGCCAGGTCATATGCGACCAGGTTGGGCATTGCGCGTCTGATCAAGGAGATCAGAACGGGGTCGAAACCAGCAACTGGACCAGTGGCGGGGGCAGAACCAGAGAAACCACCAGATGCACCAGCAGCGTTACCACTGTTGGTAGGGGTTTCCATCAGGTTGATACCCTGACTAAATGCTTGCTCCTCACGGAGGAATTTTTCTTGGTTTTCGAGCAGGACTGCGGTTACGCTTCTACGATGTGAATCCTTGATGGGATCAAGACCTTCATAGTCGAGAAGTGGACTCCACTTTTCCTGCAGATGTTCAGATTGAAACATTTGCTTTTTACCTAATAGTTAGTTTTGTTTGAATGAATGCTATATTCAACTTTTGAATGCACCCAGTGTTCTGAGATATGCGTCCATGTTGGAACCAACAGGAGCTGGGGTTGAGTCAACACCCTCAGACAATGTTTGTGGCGCATCAGATTTTGTAGTTGGAGTTCTGGAGAAGTAAGACTCCTTCAGAGTTTCCAGCTTTTCACGATATTCTTCTTCACTTTCAAACTCTACGCTTTCAGCGAGTGAAGCGAGCTTCTCTTTCTGTGTAGTGGCAAGGCCTTCAGAAACAGTATCAAGAATGTTGTCAGAAACTGACTCGGCAAGACGCTTGTTCAGGCCGATATTCTTATCAATTTGCTCGTTGAGTTTTGTCTCCATATCATCAAGTTTGTCTACCATGCTCTCAAGTACATCGTATTTTTCTTCAGGGATAGTTACATAATGCTCTTCAAAGAGACCCTTCATTCCAGAGAGGAAGGATTCTGTCATTTCGGTCTTGAGACCATGTTCGATCGCCAACTCATTCTCAGTCATCCACTCCAGGCAGACATACTCAAGATAAGAGTCAACTCTTTCAGTAAGAGCACCCTTAAGGGTTTCTCTTTCTTCGTCCAGTTTGGCTTCAAACTGAACTTCCAGGGTTTCCTGGATTTCTTTGATTTTAGAGGTTAGTGCGGCTTCAAAGATGACTCTCGCCTTTTCTTTGAATTCTTCGGAGAGTTCCTCACCACCAAGGAGTGC
>Ga0209535_1001177_pt1 | contig 17965 bp, 23 predicted proteins | sample LinPmetageLP28_FD_184041 | JGI IMG/M metagenome (GOLD analysis project Ga0209535, IMG submission 184041) | Marine viral communities from the Pacific Ocean - LP-28 (SPAdes) (version 2) | ecosystem: Environmental > Aquatic > Marine > Oceanic | place: Pacific Ocean | collected 2009-08-22 | reverse complement strand
GTGCATTACTTGACTCACAATACATTCTAAGTTCTGATTGTGAACCTGTATTTTTTAAATCTATAATACCACCACCAACACTTACTGTGCCACCAATAATAGCATTACCACTTACTGATACATCATCTTCAAACTCTGCTTTACCTGTTGTATTTAATGTACCACCTACTGATGTATTACCTGCAATATCTAATGTACTAGCTAATGTAACAGCACCTGAAACTCTTACAGTTCCTAAGAAACCTGAGTTACCAGTTATTGTTGTTGTTCCTGTAATCTTAGCTGTACCACCTATAGAAGTATTACTTACTACATCTAATGTACCACCTACTCCTAAATTTGCTGTCATAGTAGTATTACCTACAATAGTAGCAGTACCACCTACAAATAAATTACCACCTATAGTAGCATTATTAACAGATATGTTTCCTGTTATAACTGCAGGTACATTTGTTAAGTTTGCACCATCTCCAAAGAAAGCTGAAGCACATACTTTTTCAGCAAAGGTTCCATTACCTGCTACTGATAAAGTACTTTGTAAATGAGTAGCTCCTACAACTGTAAGAGTACTTTTCATTATTACAGAAGACTCTAATGAGGTTGCACCTGAAACTCTAACTGTTCCTAAAAATCCTGCAGCACTTTCTATTGTTGTTGCACCTGCTACTTTAAGAGCATCTCCTAAACTTACAGCACCTTTAATAACTGCAGCACCTTCTATTGTTGCAGTAGAGGATACTCGTAATGTACCACCAACTACAGCATTTGAAACTGATATGTTACCTGTAATAGGTATACCTGTAATATTTGTACCATCACCATAGAAAGCACTAGCACATACTTTTGAACTAACATGTACATCACCTTTTACAGTTACGTTACCTCCTATACTTACATTACCTCCAACATCTAATGTGCCACCTACAGATGTATTACCTGAAACTCTAACAGCTCCTAAGAAACCTGCTGTACCTGATACAGTTGCTGTACTTAACATATTAACAGCACCACCTACAGATAATGTACCACCTATAGTTGCACTACCTACAAGAACTGAATCACCACTAATACAAACATCACTATTAAAATCTACCTTATCACCAAATGTTTTATTTGTTAATGTATCAGTAGTAGATGTTCCTACTAATGTTGCTGCACTTGTTGGTAATGTTATTGTTATATTACCACTAAAAGAAGCATGTGGTGGAGCTTGTAAAGCTACATAATGTGCATTAGAAGATTCACAATATAGTTTTATATTAGATTGTGTACCTGTATTTTTAACTTGTATCTCACCACCAGATACCATTATGTTACCACCAATAGTAACATTACCACCTACAGTTACATTATTAGTAACTATTAAACTAGATACAGATACATCACCAGTAAATACTAATCCTGTTAAATTAGAACCATCACCATGAAATGTACTAGCACATACTTTACTTGCTACTGCTAAACCACCTGCTACAGAAGCATCACCTGATACTCCAAATGTTTTTCCTACAAATAAAGTACCATCTATTTGTGCAGCACTAGTAGCTAATTGTAATGCTGTATTACCTGCATCACCATCTTGTATTGTTGTTAATGTTCCTGTAATTCCTGTATTTGCAGAAGTAGCTACTTTAAGTAACTGCTTATACGTATTATTAATTAATCTTCCAGTTAATGTTGTCATATTGTATCCCAATCCCTACCAATTTGTGTTGAGTCATCATTCCAAGTTAATGCTGTTGTATTCCATATTGCATTCCTACCACCATCATCAGGTCTTGGGTCTTTAATAGTAGGGTCATCTCTTACATCTGGAGCTCTATTTTGTGGATGATTTTTTAAATCAAAATTACCATCAAAACATTGAGGGCATCTAATAGTATTATAACTACTTTTTTTCATTACTCTATGTGGATATTGCATACCACAACTATCACATATAGCTAATGCTCTTTTATTTGTTGCCATTAAATATATCTCAATCTAGGTTTAATAAAAAGACTTGCTCTATCTTTATTATCTTCCATAGCTCTCATTAATAATTCTTCATAGTTTTGTTTTAATATACTTAATCTTTCACCAGGTATATTAGGTCTTTTTAATCCCATGTAATATGCAAGTCCTGCAGTAAGACAAGGTAAAAACCTTACTGGAGCATCTGCATTTTGATTAAATGATTTATTTGCATCTTGAACTTGGCGAATTGCCTCTACTCCTAATATACCGGTTGAAGTATTAGGTACTGGATAAAGATGTATAGTAGGATTATCAATATCTTTTTTAACTGCATATTGTGTAGGCCTACCTACTTGGTCTTTATTAGGTAGTACATGATATTCTTCAAAAGATATTCTTTCTAATTTTGTTTCAGTTGCAGTTGATGTTTCTTTAAATGTTACATATAAAGCATCATTAACTGAGTTCTCTAATGCATAAGTTGTAGTGCTAGAAGCTACAGTTACTGCAGTTGTAAATGTAGACCAAAGTAATACACCTCTATTTTGCCAATCATTTAACATTAAGTTAATTGAACGTCTTGCAGATTTAGGTTCGTGGCCTAATGTTTCTTCACCACCAATCATTTCCATAGCTTCTTGTATTACTTCATCAATATCTAAATTAAAATTATAAGTTCCTGATTGTGCCATTATACTGTTCTCGATTTTTTTAATTGTTTCTTAGCTGCTTTTGCTAATTGTTCTTGTTTAGATTTACCTTGTACTTTAGCTCTTTGTTCTAATACAGTAAGTATTTGTATTTTTCTAGCATAAGGTTTATTAATATTTTTAACTTTTCTTATAGTTTTTTTAGCATCTTCTACAGTTGCATATTTTATAGAAACTGTATCTTTAGGATTTTCATCTGTGTATAATCTTCTACTTGAACCTTTAGGTTTTTTACCTGTTCCTTTTTTAGGCTCTTTTTTTAACATTCTTTTTTTTTGTAATCATTTTACCAATAGTAGTTGCTTGTCTTTTATGCATCTTAGATGCACCAAGTAATTCTTTTTTAATTTTTTTTAATTTACGTTTCATAAGTATTTCTCTTTTTTCTTTTTGTAAAATATATAATGTTTGATTATCCATAACACACCTCCTAATTAAAGTTAGTGCGTTTCTTCAGTTACCTTACTTCCAACTCTTACAAGTCAAACGAATTATTTTTTCTTAAATGTTTTTACCATTGTAGGTTTACCACCTACTCCTTGTTTCTTTTCTCTCTTTCTTTTTACTGCTGATTGTTTTTGTGATGCTGACATTTTATTTGCTTTTGCTAGTGGTACACATTTAGGATATTTACGTTTACTTTTAGTAGTAGACTTTCTACCACAAGGTTGAAACTTGCCATTCTTTTTTGGTGCTCCTATATCAACCCATTTTTCTTGTACCCATTTACGTAGACCACCACCAGTAGCAGCTTTATAAACTTTTTTCTTTTTTTTCTTTTTAGTTTTCTTTTTACCTCCTGGTTTTACTTTACCAGAACATACTGCTGATGCATACATATTGGCATATGCAGAAGGATATACATCAAACTTTCGTTTAGCTGCTGCTTTACCTTTTGCACATAACTTTGCCATTACTTTACTTTACCACCACGTTTTCTTTTAAGTGAACCACCTTTAGAAGCATATTTAGTTTTCATACCTACCATCTTACCTGCTTTTCTTCCTATTAACTTTCCTTTTGCTGCGTACTTTGTTTTCATTTGTCCTACCATTTTTAGTCTCCTTGTATAAATTATTAAAAGTTATTTCTGGGTCTGTGTAACTGTCGTGTATTTCTGCTGCATGAATATGTTGGCTTGGTCTAAAGTCTGGTGCACCTTCACCTGTTACCCATAAAGCAGGACTTGTTGCTCTAACTCTATTATTAGGTAATGCTATTATATTACCTGTCCATTTACCTGCATCCATTAATTGTATTACATGGTTTTGTTTATGTTGTGCAGGACAATCACTTATATCACTATCTGTAAAGTCAACTGTAAACATATACTTACCTTTATAAAATTCATTATCTATCTTACACATCCAAGGACTTGCTGTTAATAAATCAAGCTTCACTACAGTATGTGTTCTTGATGAGCAATCCCAAGGTTGTGCTAAATGTGTATCCATTCTTTCTGGAGCTTCATCTAGTATTTCATCTGCTACTAATGCTGTAATTGGCATCCTTGCCCACATTGCACCACCATGTATATTATCTTCTTCATCTATACCAGTAAACATAACTTGAAACGATAAACATCTATCTGGTATTGTATTAACTGCAAATGCTATTCCATGTAAGAACTCACCATGATATTTTAAATGGTTATGTGTAAACTCTTTACGTACCCAACATTTAAAATGTGGTATGTTACTAATTAAATATGACAGTTAGCACCTCCATCTACGTCTTGCTTGTCTTAATCTTGAGTTAGGATTCTTAGCTGCTTTAGGAAACTTCTTCATTTGTCCTGCAGACCTAGCACAATAACTCTTTCTTCTTGAAGCTCTTTTACCTGTAGGTTTTTTTTCAGTTACTGCTGTCTTTAATTTACTACCAGGATTATTTCTTCTATACTTAGCTACACCTTTAGCAGTTAATCCTGCACCACTTTTAGTAGGACGTTTATCACCCTTACCAATAGTCATGCCTTTCATTCCTGTACCTGTTCTTTTTCTTTTCTTAGGCATTTACTGCTCCCCATCCTCTAAGTGATGCTCCAACACCTCTAGGTTTTTTATTTTGTCTTTTTTCTCTTAAACTTTTATTTTGAATAATCTTAGGAATAAAACTTTTCTTTTGTTTTAACCCTACTAATCCACCTGTATTTTTTTTTCGTATTATTGTTTCAGCTTCTACAGCTTTAGTATATAATTTTTTTTCTTCAGGTGTAAGAAGTTCTGCTTCATCTTCAAAACCTTCTTTAATTAATTTTTTATTTCGTTCTAGTTTTGCTATAACTTTAGCAGCAGCATTTTTATTTTCTGTAGCTTTTTTTAATTCTATATTATTTAAAATTTTATTAAGTTTTGCTGTAGATTTTTTTAATTCTTCTTGTTCTTTTTTAGTAGGATTACGTTTTTTAAGACCTAGTTTAGTACCCATTAAATCTTTAAGAACATCTAAATAATCTTGTTGTTTTATTTTATCCTTATAAAGTTCAGGACTTTCTAAAAACTCACTTAATGCACTTACTACAGTTGCTTTTATTTTTGGAGGACCTGTTAAAAGTTCTGTATATTCTTTTACATTTAAAGGTTTAAAAGTTGTAAAGGGTGCATTTATCTCATCTGCACCTATTCTTACATTAGGATTTTGTAAATCAAGTCCAGAAAAACTAGGTCCTGTTCCTACATCTGGAGATGTAAATGCTGCTTGTTCTGTATCAGATGCTGCTAACATTTTTTCTGGAGAATACATTTTAGATTTACTAGGGTCTCTTAAATCTTTTGTGATAGTAGCTAATGCTGTTTGTTCTGCATATTCTTCAGCTCTAAAATTATCATAGCCTGCTTCTTTAGCTCTTTTTTTAGCAGCTCTATATGCTCTAGTAGCTAATTGAATTATTGCTTTTTCTTCAGTAGGTAAACTTTTATAATCTTTAACATTTTTTCTTAAAAAGTTTTTTATATCTGGTCCACCTTTTGTTGGTGATAATGAAGTAATACCTGCTCCTGTTTCACTAAAACTACCTACCATGCCTGCTTCTGGTACAGCTGGATTAAATACATCTGCATCATAAACATCTTTAGGTGTATCTAAATCTTCAAGAATATCTTTATCAGTACCTGTTAATTCAGTAGTTCTATCTGTTTCTTTATCTAAATCTTTTCTTACACGTTGTATTTGTTTTTGTTTTGGATTATAAACTATTTCCATTGGAGATTTAAAAGTTTGTCCTACATTATCTCCATCTGTTGTTTGACTTAATAATTTAATTAATTCTGTTGTTTGACTAGGAGTTCTTTTCTTACCTTCTAATTTTGCTATAGCATTAAGAACTAAATCTATATAATTATCTTTTGAATAAGGTATTAAATTACCTATAGCATCTTTACCTTTATATCTACTAATACCAATACCTTTAGCCACTTTTTCAGATACTTGATATTGAGGTTTATTTAATAAATCATTTAATGTTTTATATAAAGGAGCTATAACTGTTGATTTATCAGTTTGTACACGAGGTCTTTTTGCAAACTTTTCAGCATCTTCAATACTTCCAACTTTTTTCATAAGTTTATCAAATGCTGTTATAGTATTATCTCCTGGTTTTTTACCAGCAACAAGTGTTTTAAAATCAGCAGATTCTAAAAAATTAGCTAACTCATCTTTTAATGCTACACCACCTACAACTTGATTCCAATTTTTAGGATTATTTTGAGAGAAAGCTACATATTTTTTTTCATATTTTATTTTACCATCTTTACCACGTAAGACTTTACCATCTTTACCTTTCTTAGCAACTTTTTTAACTTCACCTTGTTTTCTATTTGCTAAATCAGCAAGTATATTACCAATCTCTAAATTTGCTTTTCTTTCTTGTTTAAATTCTTTTCCATCTGCAACTTTATTTATATCACGTATTTTTTTTAAAAGACCAGTTTGTTTATTAAAAATAAATTCTTTAAATTCTTTTTGATTAAACTCAGGTCCACCTATACTTCTTTGTTCACCTGTAACAGTTCTTGGTGTAGAACCTATAGATTCAAATATACCTTCTTCATTTGGTGTATCATATAAAGAAGACTCTTGTATTTGATTTTGTTTTTTAACAAATGGACCTCCTGTACCAAGAGGAGCACCTGGTAAATCTTTAGCTGGTACATATGTAGTACCTCCAATAGCACCTAAATCTTCTTGTAGATTTCCTAACTCATCTGATAATCTTACTCTTGTACTAATATCATCTGCACCACTAACTTTTGAAAAAGGACTCATAGCAGGACTAGGGTTTTTTAACTGAGCTACTCCAGGTCTAAAAACAGATTCTACTGTAGGAGCTCCTAATCCTTCTCTTGTTCTATCTGTTCCTAATGTTATTAATTCTTGTGTTTGAGGAACTCTATATGTATAACTTTCTTCTTCTACTAATGAACCTACTTTAGAAGGAGTAAGATTACCTTCTTCAGCTTGTTTTAAAACAGCACTCATAGCAGCACTTTTTATTTGTTTTGGTTTTGCTTCAGGATTCATACTTTCATATAGCTTAGCATATTCTTTATATACTTTATTCATATCTTTTCGAGTAGCACCAGATTTTTTTTGTGCTTTTCTAGAAATACTTTTTGCAGTATAAGACTCAGGTTTTTCTGCAAAGTCATCTATTTCTTTAACTATAGATTTACTTGCTTTACCTAGGTATCTTGTTAATGCTCTTGTATTAAATATACCTGCCATTATGTTTTCATTACCTTTTTCTTTTTAACTTTTTTCTTTTTCTTTTTTGTAACTTTATTTTTTAATCTATCAGTTAATTGCATTTTAATACTTGACCTACCTATTGTCATTAGTTACCTCCTTTAACTAAAACATTAGGACCACCACTAGGATTACCTGCAGTCTCCATATTATCTTGTCTTGACCTTCTTGCTTGATTACGTAAACCTTCTACTGCATTTACATAGTCACCTTGATATAGTTGTAAATCTTCTGAACTTTTATTAAACCTTGCTGCTTCCATCATGCATGCATAAAATAATGCATCATAACAAAACTCACTAAAGTAATTAGATGTAGTTACACTTGTACCTGTTGCACTAGCTAAACCTATTGGTCTACGCACATACGATATTTCTCCTGTTAAAGTAGAAGCAGGAGTTGGTACTACATAAATAGCTGTTTGTGTTTTTCTGGAATAATACCTAGGAGTACCTGTAGATGCACTTGCATGAGGAAAGTAATCTATAGCATACTCATAAGGTCGTTGTAGAAGAGTTGTTATATTAGAAGATACACTTGTCTTATAATTTACACTTCTTATAATTCTTGTGTCAGTTGGTAAACTAACTACAGGATTAGAAGCTGTAAAAGAAAAAGAACTAAACTCAGTTAGTCCTACATCATCTAAATCTTTTGTTAAACGTATTTCAGCTTTCTCAATTAAAAAAGGAATTTGATTCTCAAACTCAGCTGAATCGTTCTCTGTTGTGTTTATTATATCTGTTTTAAGATATGCATAGTTAGGCATACTCTTATCCTACAAATAATGTTACGCCACCACCATTAGGTGTAGATACACTAACTGTAGCACTAAAGCTTACGCCTTGGTCACCTATATAAATATCTGCTGTTCCACTTGCAGGAACTTGAAATTTTATCTTATCTCCAGTACTATCTGATAATGCAAATGTACCTGCTATAGTAGAATATGCATGGATAGCTACTACTCTTGTAATATTAGTTGTTGTTACAATAACACCAGTGCCAGATAAAAATTTACTTGTAATATTATTAGCCATATTAAATCCTTAAAGTTAGGGAGGATATGTGGATACTACCCTCCCTAAGTTATTAATGCTTACGCACCTGCGTTACCAAACCAACCTCTCCAGTCAGATACTCCAAAAGAATATCTTTCTCTGGCTTTAAATCTAAGGTTACCTGTATCGAAATCAGGTTCCATCTTAGTTTGTAGAGGAGTTCTATTAAACATCTTAGTACCATTAGGTATGTCAGTTTTAATGAACCATGCGTTAGTATCTGAAAACCTTCTGTTTACAAATATACCACCTGGCATCATTCCCATACTCTTAATAGCATTGATGTCATTAACATTAGTAGCACCATTTGCTGCTGTTGTTGGATTAACTCCAATAGCAGTTGAATAGTCACTTCCTAATATTTGATTAGCAGTAAATATCAAATCTGTAGGAACATGAAGTGATACTGATTGAGCACCAATTAAGATACCTCTATCATCTTCTTGTTTCTGAATTTGTATTACTGCAGTCTCAATAGCTGCTTCTGATAAAGCTGCTGCAGTTGCAGTGTTAGTTTGAACACCTGCAGATATTGTTGGGTGAGCTGCACTAAAGAATGGTTGACCATCTCCTATTGCATCAGCACCTGCTGTACTAAAACCATTGTTGTAGATTTTAGCAGCTTTAACCTGCTTAGTGTTTGCCATTGCTCTAGCTAAACCTTTTGCTCTTAACTTTGCAAAAGTATCGTAAAGGTTATCTTCCATTGCTTCTTCAGTAACTGCAAAAGCTAAAGCAATAGTCTCGTTGTCGTAACGAGCTGTATAACTTTCTTGTGCGTTATCGTAAGAAATGGATTCACCTTCACCTTTAGTAGGTGCAGTGCCAAACCCTGTAAATAAAACTTCTTCTTCAAAAGCTCTATCTGAGTTTTCTACTTCAAAAAGTGGTGCATGTTCGTCAGCCACTTGTCCATACTCCGTCCCAAAAACTGCATTCAGTCCAGGAAGGAGTTCTTTGCTAATACTAGCTCTATTTATAGCCATATCTTATTCTCCTTATGCTGTTGACGCAGTTGCAGTGACGTATCTGTCTCTGTGCGTGTTTAAAAATACTTCAACGATTGGAAAAGCATCTGTATCGTCAGTCTCTTCTCCGTCTCGTTTCTTACCTATTACTCTTGCAGCAAGTTCTGTTTCAGCTCCTGAGGAAGACATTAAGTAGTAACTTGATTGTCCAGTTATTGTACTACCAGAACTAGCAGTTGAACTAACTGTAACATTATAGTTTTTAGTTACCATTAATTCATTTGCTGAAAGTGATAATGAACATTGAATGTAATAAGTTTGGTCAGGGTCATTGATTATAAAAAATTTAACATCTGAATAACCAGCTGCTGAAGTTCCTGTTCCCCAATAACGACTAAACTTTTGTTCGCCATTTAGGACATAAGAACACCCAGCAAATACTCCTGAAGGTTTTAATGTCGCTGCGATAAAAGGTGAAATGGTTGCAAAGTTTGCACCAGGAAGTACAACAGGGTCTCCAGAAAATATGTTGTTATTACATGCTCCACCTGACGTAGGTGAAAAAATTTCTGTGAAAGAACCAGTGTTGTAAGCTCCACCCTTTTTTCTCGCAGGAACAAAACCTTGAAATGCTTTAGCATGTGCCATGATTTTCTCCTATGAAAATATAGAGAACTTACTCTTGAAATTTAGGAGTTCGTCCTCTGATTGTTTGAGTTTTACTTGAGTTACTGATTGGCATCCTAGAATTATTACCTCTCATAAGTTGAGAGTTAACAGCTTCCATTAATTTGTCAGCCTTATTCTTATAGTGTGCCTTTCTTGCTTCGATACGTCCAGTAGGTATTTTACCTAACGCTAAGTCTCCACGACAGACAGCTCCTTTATATCGACCTTCATCTCTCACGATAGATGTTGCTCCCATCTCAGGTACTTCATCACTATCAACAAACTGCCATCCCTCTTGCATTTTTCTACCTATATGTGCATAATCTTCTTGACCTTTAAGAGTTATTCTTAACCATCCTAAAGATATGCCTTCGCTGGCGTAGCGTTCTTCAACTGCTTCTGGTATTTGAAGTGCATTAGGCTCTTCAAATGTATATTCAGTTTCTTGTTTAATGTTGTTTTCTCTAAGTTGTGAACTACGTGTATTTGCTCGTGTTATCATTATTTACCTCCACGTTGCATATTAATTGTTGTATACTCACCATCAGCCTGTGTGGCTTTCATTTTCTCTTGAGCATACTGTTCAAGTGGTATATTCCATTTAGTAGCTATATTAACTTCATCTTTAGATAATCTAACTTTCTTGGAATTAGGAGTAGAACGTGATGCTCCTGCTACTACTTGAGCAGGTCTTGACGTACCCTGCTGCCGATTATTCTCTTGCACTTCTTGAAACTTTGTAGGAAATGCTTCTCGAATTCTTTTGTCAACTTCCTGATAAAATTCATCATCACCAGTTTCATAACCTTCTGCTTTTAATTCAGCATCTATTGCTAGAGCTGATGCAGTCATTACATTATCTTTACCAAACCATTCGTTATTTTTTGCCCAGTCTTGTGCTTTAGGGTCTCCTGCTGGTACTGGTTGTTGATATTGTTGTGGTGATGCGACAGGCTGTCTTGGTGCTTGTTGCACATTTTTAAATCTTTCTTTTGTAACATTAACATTCTTTAAATCAACTTGAGCTTCATTAAGCATCTCTTGAGCTGATAAAAGTTTGTCTTGGTCACCTGCTTCATAAGCATTCTTATATGCTGTACGAGCCATTTGTAATTTATCAGTTAATTGTTTTTCTGTTACTTCTAAATTTTTTTGATTAACAGAAGTAAATTCTGTTTCTCTTTGTTTAACTAAGTTTTGTAGTTGTTCGTTTTGTTGTACTAATTGAGCAACTTGGTCTTCTTTATCTTTTCTTTGTTTAATTAATTGTCTTATTCTTTTTTGAGCACCTTTAGTTTCAATACCTTCTAATTCTTTTTCTGCTGGTGCTTCTGCTTTTGATTCTACTGAAGAAGGAGTAGCATCATCTTTTTCTACTTCTACTTCTATTTTTTCTTCTTCTTCTTTTACAGGAGTTTCTATTTTCTCCCAGTTTTCTTCTTTTGTCATGTTACCTCCGTTGTTTACGAGACAAACGTATTTACGTTTAAATTTATTATATCATATAATTTTTAGTTAAAGAAATTTAATTTGAACTAGATGTTAAATTAAATGTTGGGTCTAAATTTTTAGGACTTTCAACTCTCATAATTATTTGGTCATCATATAATAAAATATATTTAATACCTTTATATTTTATTTTTTGACCTGTATGTTTACCATAACATACATAATCATTTATCTTACACCAAGGTCCTTTAGTAAATTTTTCTTTATCTACATAAGCTAAGTCACCTATAGCTACTACTTTACCTACTGTTGTTAAGTATGCCATGTCTTCTCTAGTAGAATCTGGCAATAGAATTCCACCTTTAGTTTCTTGTTTTATACTTACAGGTCTAACTAAAACATGATAACCTGGTAATTCAGGTAAAATATCTGGGTCTTCCTGTTTGTTCTTTGTTATCCACACATCATTTTTTATTGCTTTACCTACATGTACTTGTTGCATATTAATCCTCTTCTGTATAATTACGTTGTTTTAAAGTTTCAATAAACTGGGTTCGTGCCCATTCTATACCAGTGATAGTTCCTACTAATTGTTTATAACTTTCATAGGAGTCTGCATTACCATCTGCCAATGTATTCTTTAAGTTTTGAATCTCATCAGCATATCGTTTGATAATTTCGTCAAAAATGTCCATTAAGAAGTGCTAGACATTTTTTGTAAAAGTTCAGCTGCTTTTATTTTTTCTGTACTTGTTATCTTATCTTGTTCTGTTTCTTGTTTCTTTTCTTCAATAGACATATTCATTAAACTATCTAATGCTTTTATTTGTTGTTTAGATAATCTATCAGCTTGAGCTTTTTGTGCTTTAAATTGTTTTGTTTGTGCTTGGTCAGCAACTTTTAACATTAGTTCACTTTGCTCCATTTCTAACTTTTGAGCTTCTAGTACTGCTTTAGCATTATCTTGCATAGCTTTTAATTCTAATTTTTTTTGTTCTAATAATACTTTTTGTTTTTCTAAATCTACCATTTGTTGTTCAGGAGATTCTACTTTACCCATTGCCATATTTGCATTTAATACTTCTTGAGCAGCTTCTGCCATTGCTCCTTGTACTACTGCAGGATTCTGTGCTTGCTCTGGAGATACTTTAGTTTGTAACTTCTGTTGTGTTAGACCATTAATTTGTTCTTGATATTTCATTACAGAATGTTCTTGTATATTAGATGCTAAGATAGGTTGTAATTTTGCCATAACAGGATTAGCACCATTCTGAGGGTCATTTAAATAAGACATCTTTATTGTAATATGTGACTCATGGTCTTGTCCTGGAAATGCTGCAATAGGCATTCCTTTTGAAGCTGCAAGAATATCTGATACTGGGTCCATTTCTTGTGGTTCTACTTTAGGTGGTAGTATTTCATCTACATTAGGAATATTAGATGCATTTAATATTGTTCTATTTAATGCTTCTAAGTTAAACATTCCTGGTGGAGACTGTTGTGCCATTTGTAATGCCATCTGAGCTAACATAAGTCTGTGAGCATTAGAAGGAATATTAGGGTCACTAACAGGTATAATATCAACTTTACCATTAAAGTCCTCTTTAAAAATATTTCTTTCTGCCATAGGAACATCATAAGGATATTCTTCTGGTAAGTAGTCGTGGTCTATTTGAGCTAAAATTCTAAACTCATCTTTCTGTGATTTATGTAATCGTTTATGTATTGCAGTAAAAAACTTACTTGAAGCTTCTAGCAATGCCATAGTTGTTCCTACTGGTCCATAGTTAGAACCATCTGCAATTACTTGTTCTGTACTATCTGCAAACTTTTGTCCTGCTGCAGTCATAAACCCTAGCATTTGAAATAAAGTTCCTGAAGGTTCTTTGTAAGGTAAAGGTACAATAGCTTTAGATAAATCTGTACCTAGTGCTTCTACTTCTTTAAACTCTCCTGGAGCTATAGGTTCATTGTCACCAACCATTCTTACACCCTTAGCTTTAAAACCACCTGGAAGGTTAGCGAATTGTCCTGCATCAACTAAACTTCTCATAGCTGCAGTTGCAGTCATTGTTATATTACCTAAGAAATGCATTAGTCCTAAACCATAGAAACTAAATCCTGGAACAAAACGATAATGTACAAAATGTAAATTCTTAGTTTTAGTTTTATCAGTAGGTTTCCAGTTTCTTCTAATACCTAAAACATTTTTAGATTGTTCTTCTATTGTTACAATGTAAGGACAAGACTCTCCTTCTTCACTTTCTGAATCTTTAATATCTAAATAGCAGTGCTGCTCTAATAATACATATTGTGGGTCAATGTCTGAGCTAGGAGATAAACCAATTATTGTGTTCATCTTTTCTGCTAATGTAGTTTGTGTTGGATTTTGTGGGTCAGGTAAATCTAAATCTAAGTATACTTCATTACGTATTTCTTTTGCTAAATCTACTGGGTTACGATAAATTAAATGTGTGTATCTTTCTGCTTTACTTAAATTACTTGCATAGTAAGAAACATAGAACTGGTCTATAGGAACAAACTCAGATACAGGTCTCTTTAATGTTTCATCATAATATATTTTTTTAAATGCTGAACCTAATAAAGGTAAATGAAAAAGCATTCTTTCAAATTCATCAAAGTATTCAGGCATCTGTTCTGTTACCTGATAGTTCATAAAGTCTTGAACTCTATTTGCTTGTATTTCTTTTTCAGGAGTTACCTTACCAAGTATCTGTGCCTTGACTGGTCCTTTAGATGGAAATAATTCTTGTGATGCTTTTGATTGAAACTTAACTGCAGATTCAATTAATAGAGGATGAACTGCTGTACATGCTCCTTCAAAAGGTTCTGTTGTTTCTTGTATCTTTAAACCTAATAAATCAAAACCTCTTTCAAACATAGACTCCCATTCAGACCTAGAATCTTTATCTGCAATAAAATTCTCATAAACATTATTACCTATATCTTCTAAAAGGTCTTCATCTATAGTACTTGCTAAGTTACCATACCATTCTCCTATTTCAGTTGATGCTCCCATCTCTGTATTCTCTTCTGTGGAAGAAAAGTCAACTGTTAAACCACCATCATCTTCCAACTCAAAGGTTGGGTCTCCTGTCTGTGGTTGTTCTGTTTGAGAAGGTAACTGAATAATATTTTCAGCTGCTGGTCTCATTTGTTCAAAAGGATTTTTTTCAGTTGCCATTAAATCTCAGCACACGCATAACAATTAATTTCTAAACCTACTCTGATTTCTTTTATTTTTGGCTTTATCCATAACTTATTCATAGTATACTCCTTGGTTTAAATTCCAGTATAGCATCATATTCTCCAGTACGCAACTCTTTTTTTTCTTGGCTCATCTTCATAGTATGGGTCTTCAGGATGTTCTAAATGCCACGACTCTTTCATGTAGTGAATAGCCATAGTTAAAGCATCTACTTGGTCATCATGAGCAGCATTAGGAAACTGTAATAATTCTGTTACTAAATCATCTGCCCACCTTTTATTCTTAGGTAACCATACTCTACCTGCTTCAATCATAGGTGAAGCTGCATACACCCTAGATACTTTATCTCTATCTGGTAGATATTCTTTAACTGGTAGTCCTGCTCTTCTCATATCTTGGATAAGAGACTGACCTGATGCTTTTTTTTCTACAATACAAATATCTGGCATGTGTTTACTGTACAAATCTTGAGCCATGCGTCTTAGCACAGGATACTCAAACCTACCTCGTATGTTTCCTAGTAAGATTAAGTTAGCAGGATAACCTTCATCTCCAAATTCATCTTGGTCATACATAGAAAAGATACCCCAAGTTTGTATTACACTGTAATCAGCTGTAGTACTAGTAGAGAATGCAGTATCATATGTTTGAATCATAAAATCACAGGTAGGAGGGTCATCATGTTCCCAATATTGTAACCAATTCTTTTTAATTAGACCACCTTCTTCTGGTGTTGGGTTCTGCATGTAGAGAGCTTCCCAATATCTGCTACCATTAGAGGCTCTTATCTCTTCTTCATCTATTTTTAGCACCTCATCTGGTTTCCATTCAGGAAAATAAGAAGAACCTACAGGTAAATCTAGTAGTTTTGCTGCTTCATCATCTACCCAAGCAGGAATACGTACTACATCCCAAGGAATAACTGCATATTCAGACATATCTTCCTGTTGTTTAAGCAACCACCCACATAAATCATCATAATGATACCTTGTATTAATAATAAGAATACTTCCGTTAGGCATAATACGTGTTCTTAGTCCTGCAGGATACCATTCTTTAATATATCTACGTCCTGCTTCTGAATAAGAGTCTTCTTCAGACATAACATCATCTAATATTGCAATATGTGCACCACGACCTGCTATCTGAGACCTCACACCTGCAGCATAATACGTTCCACCTTGTGTTGTTTTCCATTTTCCTGCAGCTCTAACGTCACTTCTTAAAGCAACTCCTGCAAAAATGTTAGAAAAGTCCTCTTCATTCACTAAATCTCTTACACTTCTACCAAAATCACTAGACAACTGGTCACTATGAGACACAGTTAGTATCTCGTGTGCTGGATTTCTACCAATATACCAAGCAGGAAAGAGTTTAGAACAGATTACAGACTTCGAGGAACGTGGAGGAAGAAAAACCATGAGACGTTTTATCTCTCCACTTTCTAATTGTCTTAGTTTTTCTGAGATAACCTCAATGTGCTTCCCCATCTTCCAGTCTGAGATGAGTTTGGGAGCCATTAAACGTACAAATGTAATAAAATCTATCTTTGCTTCTGCTTCTACTTTCTCGCTTAAATGCTGGTGTAGCTCCATATAGTCTAAAACTGCATTGTTAGTTACTTCATCATGGATATTTGGTTGCATAGAGGACTCCTAAGATTTCAGTATAACGTAGTTTCTATTTTATTGCAAGAATTTTCTTTCAGAAAGATTCTTCTTCTTATTATATATATATATATATATATTATATATAAGAATATGGTAGTAGTAGTATAAGAAATATAGTACTTATTAGTCTAAGATATCTAAGATGTCTAAGAGTAACTTATATATATTATATATACTATATGTAACTCCCCACTAAAAAGATACCTTAGTTTTTTTGGTAATTATGTCACAGTGGTATATATATATATACTAGCACAGCTATGTTTTTGTGGGTACACCATGATGACATAGGCATCTGCACTCATCTTCCGTGTCTAAGAGATACCTTAAAAAGCATTGTAATTTAGTTTAGCTATTGCCATAATCTCTGTATGTATTCTTCCTGTTATCTTATCTTAATTTTTTATTCTATGTAATTATTATGTTGATAGTTACATAACTTAACTTAATAGGAGTCCATCATGGATTATAATAAATTAAAAGCCGACCTTGCAGCAGCTCAAGCTAAAATCGAAGAACTAACTGCAGTAGCTAAGTATGAATGCAGTACTTGGATTAGTTCTGTACCTAATAATAATGGTAACTTAGCATCTCCCATTAACTTACCTATGATTGGTAATGATGGTAATGTAATTAAGCAAAAGAATGCTGATGGTTATGATGTAGTTGCAGGTACTGAATATAAAGCTTGGGTTCAGCTTATCCTAAGTAAAGATAAGAATGGTAATGATGGTTTTATTATTAAGCTTACTGGAAAAGCTAAGAGTGATGTTGAGTATGAAGCTGAACAAAAAGCTACGATAAAAACTGCTAATGTAGTTGAAGCTCCAGCTAAGCAAGAAGCATCTACCGAAGTTCCGTTCTAACAGAATGGATACAGAGTCTCAGGTATCTCCCTGCTTGAGACTCTGCTTTTTTTTAAAATGATGGGGTCACATACAATTACTAATACGTTTGGTTTTCTTATCTTTACTTATTATTTATTGTATTTTTTATTGATTATAACCAAGGAGTTTAAGATGAATCAAGCATTGAAAGACTTAGAATTAGTTAGAAGACAAGAAAGAAAAAGAGCAAGAATATTATTCAAAGCAGAAAAGGACCTGCAAGATATAGCGTCAAGAAAGTTTTGGGAAGACCAGTTGTTTGGTGCATTACTTGGTGCAGGTTTATTTGTATTGTTCTTTGGAATATGCTTTCTTTTAGGATTGCTCTATGCTAATATAACTTTATAACAGGAGATTAAAATGAATAAAAAAGAAATGTTGTTTAAATTAATATACAAAGATGTGCATCCTGATGTAGGACAGACAGTAGAACTAGATGGTACATACACACTGGACCAAGCATTAAAGAAACGCACTTGGTTAAAAGAAACATACAACTGGTATGGACCAGGAGTAAGAGTATTAATAGAAAGGATAAGCTAATGGGTAGACCGACATTAACAATACAAGACTTCGATAAAGCTGTTGGACCACATGGTAAATTACTGTACAAAATAGCT
>Ga0209535_1001175_pt1 | contig 17971 bp, 28 predicted proteins | sample LinPmetageLP28_FD_184041 | JGI IMG/M metagenome (GOLD analysis project Ga0209535, IMG submission 184041) | Marine viral communities from the Pacific Ocean - LP-28 (SPAdes) (version 2) | ecosystem: Environmental > Aquatic > Marine > Oceanic | place: Pacific Ocean | collected 2009-08-22 | reverse complement strand
TGATCTGCGTAAGAAACAACTACCTTATTGCTATTGGAATCAAAAGCAAGAGACACATGTTGTACTGCGGCACTCTCAAACACAACAGGTGTACCAAAACTAATTGACGTACCACTGACAGTTCCCACTGCCACCGTACCATAATCAGTATTGCCTTCATCTTGATAAGCTACAATTACTTTGTTGTTGCTGCTATCATAAACCATAGCTGGAAAGTCTGTAACAGATGTTTCATAAACTGTTTCACTTCCAAAAGAAATAGATGTTCCGCTGACAGTCCCGACAATTGCTGTACCTTTTTCTGAAACCGCATTGTCAATAAAACCTATGACAGTCTTATTACTATTTGTATCAAAACAAAGATGAAACTTGTTTGTGTTTCCTGTATTATTAAAAACTACCGCAGAACCTATATCTTCTGTCTGACTATCAACAACAACCACCCCACCAGACATACCGATGTAGTTCTCGGAGGTGAGGTTGGCTTCAGTACCTGCGGGTCGAAAAACTATAGATGTACCGCTATCTGAGTTGTTATCATCTCTGTAAGAAATCACAGTTTGATTACCTACAACAGGTAAATGAGTAGATATATTAGTTATTCCAGAACCGCCATTGTCAAATGTAAAAGGCGTATCAAAAGATATTGAGGTTCCGCTAACTGCGCCAGTAATGACTTTCCCACGACCACCATCACTATCGTCTTGGTAAGCTATTATAGTTTTTTGAACATTTGAATCATACGCCATACCAATAAAAGTTTGTACATTACCATCAAATTCAACAGCAGTCCCAAAAGAAATAGATGTGCCGCTAACTGTTCCTACACATGCTGTTATGTTGTTATTGGCACTGTTTTGATAAGCAACAACTGTTCTGTCGGCACTAGCATTATAAGAGCAGTTAACTAAATCTACTGGGCCGTTCTGAAAAGTTGCTTCACTGCCAAAACTAATACTCGTACCGCTGATTGTACCAACAATTGCATTTCCTGTACTGGCTCCATAATCCCGATATGCTATGACTATTTTTTGTGCAGTTGAATCGTAGGTCATGCCCTGTTTTATTGTAATAGCAGAGTTAAAAACAACTTTTGATCCAAAACTTATAGATGTTCCAGATACTGTACCAACCACACACGCTCCGTAGCTTGATCCAGTGTAGTCTCGAAAAGAAATAGCAATCTTTTGCGCATTGGAGTCATAAGCTATGCCGAAATTCTCCATAGTCTGCCCAGAGGTAATTGCAACCTTAGTCCCAAAGCTAATGGATGTTCCACTAACAGTTCCTACAATTGCCTTGCCTTGACCAAATGCGCCACTGCTATTGTCTTGGAAGACAATTACAACTTTACCTGCGTTTGCGTCATAGATCATTCTGTTTTCGAGAGTGCTATTAGATGCTTCAAATATAACAGGCGTACCAAAGCTAATAGAAGTGCCGCTTACAGTCCCTACGACGGCAGTTCCGTCCCCACCAATAGTTCCGTCTGCATAACACACCACTACTTTGCCACTAGCAGCATCATAAGCGGCATCCATGTTGTTGCTGTTTCCTGAATTAAAAACTGCCTCACTGCCAACAGAATCAGAAACATTATTTATAGCAACAACACTCACAGTCCCGTCAGCATTTACGATAATAGGCTTACCGCTTGGCAACACACCACTGGCAACGGCCTGTACTTCTCTCGCTTTTTCAGCGTTACCAATGATGCGCATATTGTTTATTCCTCGTCTTCGGCTTCTGGGTCCACCCAATCAGGATTAGCTGACCACGTTGTGCCATCCAATTTGTACTTGTTGCCTGTCCAATCATCAGGGGCGTTTGTTATGCTCTCAGTGATTGTAACCGTGGTGCTGTTCAAGTCACCAATAATAAACTGTGCAGGATCACCGACTGTAATGTTATCAGCCGTGGCTGTGATCGCAACATCATCAGCAAGCAGATACTTGCTTAACTTAGTTGACGTTTCAACGATGGTCTTCATGTGTTTAACCTTTCACGATAATAGATTTAGAAGAGATGGCCGTTCCAGCCACAACAGACGGATCGCCAGGGGTTGTACCCAGCGCACCAGTAGTCTGTAAATAGTAAGTCTGCCCAGCGGTTAAACTGGTTTGGTTGCTGTCAACCATGCACGTTGAGTTAATCGCTGCGGATTGACCGTCAACGTAGCCGCTATTTGCAAAGCCTATGAAGTTCTCTGAGGTGATGTTGGTGGAAAAGGTGTCGGGGCTTACTACGTTTGCAGTTCCCCTACTTGAGCTGGATGCGTCACCGTAACCAACTACTATTTTTTCAGCAGCGTCATCGTAAAAACATCCAGCAATTTCGTTTATATCGGAAGCGCCCGTAGTTACTGCTAACCCGCTATCAAAGGAAATAGATGTACCACTAACAGTTCCTGTAAAGACCTTTCCGCCCGAACCGTCACCATCTACGAAAAGAACTACTTGACCCAAATCGCTGTTAAAAGCACCTGATACCCCTTGGCGTCCACCCTCAATCGCAAAATCTGTAAATTCGACAGGCGTACCAAACGATATGCTTGTGCCGCTGACGGTGCCAACTACAGCCTCACCTCGCCCTCCATTGGATGACGTTCTAGTAGCTATAACTGTTTTATTGTTAGTGCTGTCATATACTATCGCACCGCTCCCATTCGTCGCAGTAATTCCTGTTGCTGACGGGCTACCGAAACTAATAGATGATCCAGAAACTGTGCCGACTACAGCGTACTGCACGGAATTAGAGTCCAAGAAGTACGAAATAATCACCTTATTACTGCTAGTGTCAAAAGCACACTTGGGGTATTGAATACGCGCAGTTTGAAAAACGACTTCATTACCAGTATTTATGTTTGTTCCGCTTACTGTGCCAATGAGGACAGTGCCATAATAGCTGTTGGCGGGATCAGGAAACGCAATAATTACCTTGTTATTACTAGAGTCAAATGTAGTGCCTATATTAGCAACACCAGCGGTGCCACTCCATAAATCTTCAGCGCCAAAGCTAATTGATGTGCCAGAGACCGTTCCAACTATGTTATAAGAATTATCTACATTGTTTTTGTAGTAGCTAACAACAACCTTATTAGAGTTACTATCAAAAGTAGCAGTGGACGAATCCGTATTGATCGACGAATATATTACAGGTGTTCCAAAGCTAATACTTGTGCCACTTACTGTTCCAACAACCGCAGTACCATAATCACTATTGGAATCATCCTTATAAACAAAAACAACCTTGTTAGAGTTGCTATCATAAGTCCCACCTGCCCACTCTATGCTGCCTGTTTCAAAGACGCTCGCAGCACCTACGCTCGCAGGTGAACCTGAGCCTACAGCCGCACTAACAGTACCATTGCTGTTCACAATAACAGTATCTCCAGTGGCTAACGCACCAGAGGCGATAGCACGAACTTCACCATCTACAGGGGCGTTACCAATGAACCGCATTAGCTGATCTCTTCGTAGCTTACAATTACTTCTAAGTCGTTTGCGGCACTAGCAGTCGCAGTGATTGACCTATCTTCCTCAAGATACACAGACGTACCTTTATCAAGAGCAACCAGCGAAGAGTCGGCAGGGACCGAAACAGTCGCAACCAGCGAGTAGGCTGTGCCACCGCCGGATGCCGCGCTGTGCATATCCACCGTAACGTCTGCGGCGTTTACGCCATCGACGTTTGCCACTTGGATCATGTTGATCTTAAAGACCTTGCCGCTGGATGCAGCGTTGCTGACCAGTGTCGTTGCGGATGTTGTAGAAAGCGCGACGGTGGCGGATTTGCCTATGATCGTACTTACATTTACAATATTCGGTGCAGCCATTTGTTTTCTCCTTTAGCCAAACACGATTGCCATAGCTATGGCTTTACCTGTTGATATACCAGCACTACCAAAACTAATAGTGCCACTTCCGTTAGTAACTAATGCTTGGCCGCTTGTGCCATCTGATGTCGGCAGTGTAAGCGCAGTTACAAAAGCCTGCAAGTTAGCGTCATAGGCCAAGACATCTGATCCAACTGCCACACCTAGATTTGTGCGGGAAGTACCTGCGTTCGCAACATCTGATAAGTTATTCGCAGCAAGCAATGATCCCGTGGCCGGAATCGTGGCTGTAAGATCAACAACCGCGGCTCCTGATCCAGCGCCGTCACAGTAAATAAACGCCGTGTTGCCGTTAGCTACCGTTACGTTAGCCCCGCTACCCTGTGAAAACACAGCGGACTGACCAGAGTTGTTCTTTACAACATAGAACTTTTGACTGTCGTTGGGAGCTACCGTAATTGTATTCGTTCCACTTGGACTGCCAGAAAGAACCAGAACCCGGTATTGGCCGTCAGATAAAGCCCCGTCCGAGGTTGTCAAAGTATGCGTTGTGCCGGACAAAGTAATCGAACCGACACCGTTCGTCAGTCGATCCAAGATGTCGAAATTAAGGTTGGTAGTATTACCCCAAGTACCAGACTCGTCGCCTGTTGCAATCTTTGTAATGCCGCCGTTTGTAGTATAGGTAGCCATATCTCTTTACCTTTACGCTGCTATTTCAGTCCAAGTTGTGCCGGGATTCGGCCCCTCTTCAGTCCAAGTATCTCCTCCAGAAGGAGACACAGGCGTCCAAGACGTACCCGGATTTGGAACAATGTTATCATAAACTAGCACAGAACCAACCGTTGCGCTAGCACTAAGCCCCGTAACACTTGCAATCGAGTTACCTTTGGCCTCAACCGTCCCCATTCCAGAGGTCATTATCATGTCAATGTTGTTAACAGGAACTCTTTGGAAGGTGCGTAGCTCAACAGGATTTACAAGCCCTGATGCCGCAATCCCCGTGACTTCGACATTTGGAGCATCACCAATTATGGTCGGGGCCGTCACCCCGCCAACCGCTTCAACACCTACAGCGTTTACATCAACGCCTGTGCCTTCGATTATCGTGACACTGCCGACACTTCCCGAGACCTCAAGTCCCGTCGCCGGAGCGTAGGCGTTAATAACAACCGTTACGCCGTTTACGGAAGCCGTGCCAAGCAGAGACGCCGTAAGTGTGACCGTGATTCCCGTGCCTTCGACAACCGTTACAGAATCAACAAACCCCGTTGCTTCAAGCCCAGTAGTCGGAATGTTTTGCTCAGTACGAAGCGTGACCGTGCCAACACCTCCAGAGCCCGATAGTCCCACAACCGTTACACTGTTGTTGCCTTTTGCGATAACCGAACCAACGGCACTGACAGAGCCAAGGCCCGTAACCGAAACCGAGACATTCTCGCGAATAACCGCAACACCAACTTGGCCCTGCATAGCGTCAAGTGTAGACTTCTCACCGCCCCAAGATGTAAGGCCAAACCCTAGCTCACCCCACCCGTTAAGAGTATGGCCCACGCGGACAGGAACTGCTTCATTCCAAGCAGCCTCTCCCCATTCGCCACGACTCCAACCAGTGATGTTCGCCATAGGGTTGCCCCTTACGCGATACGGATAAGAGCGTTAGTTGCGTCAGCCGTTGGAAATACAATCTGAAAGTCGCCCGCTGTAGACGATTTGTCAGAGCCAAAGTCCAAAACAACAACCGTGTCTGTGGTATTCGACCCTGCGCCTGTTGTAGTATTGTAAATCAACGCACCACGCGCAGTAATCGTAGCTGATGTAAACGTCAGGTCCGCAAAGTCTGTAAACGCTGTGGTTCCAGAAGTTGTCGGAGTTACGTTAGTCAACGCACCACCACCCGCAGCATACGAGCCGGAGTTGCCGACCTCGTTCGTCGCAGTGTAGTCCGTAGTTGCCGCTGTAAAAGAAGCACTGTTGTCATACAGGGCCAGCTTAAACGTATCGCCTGATGAGTTTGTAAAGTTGTGACTACCAGTAAGCAATTCCTGCTTAAAAGAAGTACACATATAGTTTCCGCTGAAAGCCATGATTATAGTCTCCTTATAAGTTCAGCCAGTTCGGGGTTTCCCGCATCCTTGAGTGCATTATACACAGTTGTGCGGTCGCTGCGAATAGCCTGTCGCATGTAATATGCAACAAGCGTTTCGACGTGCTTCGAAAAAGCACGAGCTTGGTCTCGTATCCCTGGATGGGCAGTATCGGAAACCGAAATAATTTTATCAACACACTGCTCCGCCAACTCGTCAGGAGTAAAGCCCCGGTTGTCCGTGGTCTTCACCCCAATAACTGGCGCGTCCTTGTTAATGTCTACTTTGAACTCAAACATTACTGTTTCGCCCTTATAGTTTTGCCAGTGCGGTATTCGTCAGTGGTCTCTTTAGCTTCGCCTAACATTTTAATTCCTACCAGGGCTTCTTGGAACCGTCCGGCGTACATACCCATAACGTCCTGCTCACCCTTCATGTAGATGTAAGCCTCGATCAAAGATCCATACAGCATTGCCATTTCAGCATTTATACTTAGCCAAGTTGTTCCACCCTCGGCCCCTGCAGTCAAACTGAGTGGACGATAGAAATAATGAAGCTCTGCAGTGTAGTTTGCCCCAACCGCGGGAGCATTCGGCGTTGGTGCCAATAGAAAGTTTTCTACATCAAACACTCCATAATAACGTGGGGCACCCGTTGTCGTATCATCCGGAGTATAGGTCTGCAAAAAACTAGGGTCTTTAAACTCAACGAAAAACTTGTCCGCATCTGGGCCCCGCAAGCTCAAAGAAAACGGCGCAAGAAAATCTGAAGGCACCGCCAAATAGGGGTTGCCTGCTGTAGTCGAAGCTGTGGAGTTCTTTCGAAACAAGCTGAGTTGTACATTCTTCAAGATCCTCTCTTCCGCCTGCCTAATAAACAAAGGAAGGTTTGTAACGAAAGATGTCTCGTCGTTCTCTGTATAATCTTGAATAGCCTGTTTAAGCTGCGCGTATGTAAAACTCATGTTGTCACCACCGTTACTGTTCCAACTGAGCCTTGAGCGACCAAGTTGTCAGGAGGACTAAGCCCTGGAATATACGCAAAGCCCACAGGGTTCCAGCCCCACTGCACTGCACGTTGTTCGGCAAGCTGTGTTTCAGGGCGAGGATCCCGTAGCGCCTGCGGGTCTGGATACGCTTTAGGTGGGTATAGCTGCGGGTGTTTGGGCTCGAACTCATCCGGCCCAACTTTAGCCCCCGTCCACTCCACCTTCATCTCACTAAGACGGTAACGGCGACCAGACCGATCAGATATTCCCCAAGCATTTTTACCGCTAGCGTATGCCATTACACCCTCAAGTAACTCAAACTAGGTTGCAACTTTAAAGGAGTTCGACCTTGATCTTCGTCCGCCGCGCGTTGAAACTCTTCTTCATATACCGTCTTCAACAACTGCACACGTTCTGGAGCACGTTTCATCGCCATATAATAGGCTAGGCCCGCAACCATGCAGGGGAAAAAACGGAAAGGCATGTCGGTCGTGTCAACCAAAGAGTCCGCATCCTCTATCCTGCGAACATAATAATAGATCAATTGATCTGTGGAGTTCTCCGGAACAGCCCATAGATTGATTACAGGATCAATCTGCCGATTCAGCCAGTACTGACTGGTACGTCCCTGTGTCGTCTTATTTGGAAGAGTTGCATACTCACCACGGCTGATACGCTCCACTTCGAAATCTGTGCCATCTCGGCGAACCACAACATCAAGAAGATCTACCACATCAGAAAGCAAAGCCTCCTGTGCTTGACCTTGAGTAAGGGTAATGGTGCCCTGCTTAACTGTCCAAAGGTTAAGCCCCCGGTTAGCCCATTCAGCAAACATCAAGTTCAAGGACCTACGAGCAGTGCGAGCGTCATAGCCCGTGCGGACCTCCAGTCCACACCGCTCATACGCTTCTTCAATAACCTCTCCTACATCGAGGTTGAAATCCCTTGAACCTGAAGTTGCCATCAGCTGTTTCCTTTAAACGATCCACCGCGGCCTGCCATTACGCAGCCGCCAGCATTGTAACCTTTGACCTTGCCACCGTACTTGTAGCCTTTTTTAATCATACCGCCGCCCATGTAACCGTCCAACATGCCGCCATTCTTTTTCTCAATAACGCCGCGACCAATCAGAACATCTTTCTTAGTCACTTTGCCGTCGCCACTTAGATCCTTCATAACATACTCCTCAAGGTTATCAAAACACTCTTACCAAGCCGCCATCAGCCTTCCAGTTGATGCGCTTAGATGATTTCTTCTTCTTCGATGCGGAGGTACACTGCGCCATCGTAGGTCGGCAAGCAGGGTAACCTTTACGTTTCTCACCCTTCTGGCGTCCACAAGGTTTGCCTGTCTTACAGTCAACCCAACCCTTCCCGTTGTTCTGGGAAAACCATTTACGCAGTGAGTTGTCCTTCTTCGCCATCAGTAGTTATTCGTCTCTTTCCGACGCCCCTCTGTAACTTCGCCGCAGCCGTAAGCAATGAAGCCGCCGTCTTTTAGTTTCTTCTTCACAGGGCGTTTGCGTTTCTTAGAAGATTCGCCCCAATTTGCGGCTCCCACTTTTCGGCACTTGGCTACCGCTCCGCTTGCGTATGCGCTGGGCCATACCTTGTACCGAGCTTTCACCTTCTTGGCGCAGGCGTCGAGCTTTTTCTTTTTCTCTGCCATTACTGAGTCCCTCTGGAGGTTTGGTAATTTGAAAAGGTATTTGTCCACGACTTATCAAGAGAAGCCTGCCTTTCTGTCAGTGTGGTCACAGCTTGAACCAAGTGGTCCATTTTGACATTCATAACCTCGGTGCGTTTGTCCACCGTGATGAGAGTGCTCACCATCCAAATAAGCCCTGCTGAAGCAAGAGTTAAGAAGGTTCCGACCAACATTAGTTGCACATTCTTGTCCAAGTCTATCACCACATCTTACAAGACCAGTAACGGGCCGACAGCTTATCTAACTTCTTTGTATCACATCCATGACGAGCCCTAAACGACTTCCGCCGTTTGGGGCTACTTTTTTTAATAGTCATGTTTGCATCGCCGAACCGGATAATCTTTTCTTTGCCTTTATCGCAAGCCTTGACAACAGACTTCTTCCCGCCAGAAATCTGGCGTTTAGGTTTGTTACACTTCATCTTTGACTTGTCGATCTTAGCCATGCGGTTTTCCTACGCTAGGAGAAACGTAAGTTCGGTCCCCGCGCCCGTAAGCGCAGAAATGTAGACCCCAGAAGTAAACAACATTCCATTTTCAGGAATGTATATCTCGTTCATACCTGTGGGAAACTTCTGCGTTAACATCGTTGCTCCCCCGTTACCATTGGTAAGAGTGAACGAGCCTGCCGCAGTCGCGTATATGTTTACGGCCTGAAGTCTAGATCTAGACGGCCCTATAAGAGCCGCTGCGGAACCTTGCGCGTGACTATACGCTGTTATGTCTGAGCCTGCCATTGAACTCTCCTATTAGCTGAGTGCAGCGCCAACAGCAGTTACCCAAGCCGCGCCTGTGTTGATGACAACACAATACTCGTTGTTGCCCGCGCCATTGTCACTAACAATGTAGACGGTGCCTGTGGCAACGGAAGCAAATGCGGGGAGGTTAGCAGTCGTAACTACGGGGATTTGGAAACCGTTATTGGAACGAACGGGTCCGGAAAAAGTTGATAGAGCCATGTGAATCTCCTGTCGTGGCTAAAGTCAGCCGCACCATGCGACTGTCAGGGATGCTTATACGATACAGAAGAATAAAACAAAAAGAAAGGGGCAACCGAAGTTGCCCCCAAGATACAAGCTGTATCTATTCTTAGGCTGCGCCTGGTGAACCAAACACCGCACGAGGATCGCTAAAGCCGAAGCTATAACGCTCACGCGCTTTGAAGCGCATGTTACCTGTGTCGAAATCAGATTCCATGTTAGTGGACATTGGAGTCCGCTCAAAGTGGACGAAACCACGAGGTGCGTCTGTCTTGATAAAGAACGCATCTGGATCTGTAAGGAAGTCGTTGACGGCATAGCCTTCAGGCAACATTCCCATAGAACGGATTGCGTTTGTATCGTTGTCCGCTGTACCAACACGCAAGTTGGAAACCATCAAACGCTCTGCAACGAATTGCAGCTGACGTGGAAGGACCAGCTTCATGCCGCGTAATGCGACTTTAAGACCACGCTCGTCAACAAAACCTGCGATGTTGATCAAAGCATCTTCAAGAGATGTTTCGTTCAAATCTGCAGCTACTGCTGGTTCGTTGGCAAACGTACCACCGGAAGTAAGTGGGTGGTTAGTTGCACACAAAGCAACTCCGTCACCGCCAGCAGATGCGCCAGCCGTAAAGGCATTGTTAAGAACTGCAGCAGCCTTAACTTGCTTTGAGTGTGCCATTGAACGAGCCAACGCACGAGTGTAACGCGAACCAAGACGATCATAGAGATTGTCTTCGATAGCTTCCTCAGTGATTGAGAATGCCAGCGCCACTGTTTCGTGGTTGTAACGAGCAGTGTATGCTTCGTTAGCGTCGTCAAAGTTAATTGCACCACCTTCCGATTTGGTCGGTGCTGCGCCGAAACCAGACAACATAACTTCTTCTTCGAATGCTCGATCAGAAGACTCTGTTGTAAAGATCTCTGCGTGTTGGTTTTCGTACCGAGAGTACTCCATACCAAACAGCGCGTTGAGGCCTGGTTCTAGCTCTTTCGCTAGTTGTGCGCGTGAAATAGCCATTTGTTAGACCTCCTTATACGCCTGTGTTCGATACTGTACCAGCAACAATAGCACCGTTTCCGGAGTTAAAGCTGTTGTTCAGTCGAACGATGAGTGGGATACCAGCCGCTGTGTAGTCTTGGTTTTCAGGGTCGTCCTGAATACCGACAATGCGCAGTTGAAGCGCAGCGGTGGCGGCGATTGTGGCGACACCCAACGTCGCAGAAGAAATACCAGTGGAAGAAACGCCACTTGTACCAGCTGCGAAGTTCGCATTAGCAAACACATGACCGCGAGCAGTAGCTTCGCTTGTGAGCGATGCACTGGATGCGATTACAAATGTTTGATTTGGGTTGTCGTAGACAAAGGCTTTGATGGGATGATTAGTATCCGCACCAGAACCCGGCCATGAGTTCGAGAAAATCTTTTCACCAGTAGTAGACGAAACGTATTCACATCCCCAGAAAACACCAAGAAGACCTACAGTGCCCCCTGCAGCCGCGCCAACAATGTCAATAAAGCCAGTTGAAAGCGGGATAACAGGAGAACCTTGATAGATCGCGTTAGAGTTTCCGGATGCGATACGATATTCGGTTGTACCAGTGGTGTTTGCGCCAGAACCCTGGACGCCTACCGGACGTAGTCCGAATGCACCGTTAGTATTTGCCATCGTAGCAATCCTTTTTCAATTACTCGGAGTCGCGACCGCGACCACCGAAAGTTACACGACTTTGCCGATTGTTCTGAATCGGCATTGAAGGATGTTGTTCCTTCATCAGGTCCTGATCTACAGCAGTCATCTGTTCGCGGGTTCTGCCCCCGTAATATGCAGTTCGTTCTGCTACTGTTTCTTCAGGTATACGGCACAGCATCAGTCCACCTTGTCCGATAATGCCTTCATAACGACCATCATCGATAGTCGGCGCTTCGTAGTTTGGATACTCATCCTTACGGACAGGCTCCCATCCTTCGCGAAGTTTCGCATTAACATTCATCTTGTCTTCTTCGCCGCGCATTGCGACTCGAATCCATCGATGCACAAACCCATCAGGTGCGGGCGGTGCGGAAAGGTGACTGGGCGGTGCCCATGGTTTTCTGCGCGTTTCTGTATCGCGGGTTGCGCTCTCGCGCGGTTTTCTGTCAGCCATGTTATTACTCCTTCACATACTTGGCGTATTCTTCAAGAGGTACGCCTAGCTTCTTAGCAATCGCTACTTGTGAATGCGTCAGCTTGACCGACCTGCGCCCTGATTTCGTGCTGCGGGATGCGGAGTTACCAGCAGAAGCGACCTGACTTCCTCCACCCGATTTCTTAGCCGTCTGAAATTTATGCGGAAACTCCGCACGAATACGACGATCAACCTCAGTATAGTACTCATCGCTGCTTGGGTCAAACCCTTCGTCCTCGGTGAGTTGACTATGCAATGCAAACGCGGCTGCGGTCATGATCTTGTCCTGACCAAACCACTCGTTCTTAGTGGCCCAATCTTGAGCACGAGGGTCTGCCTTCTGCTGTTGCTGCGGAGCAGGCTGCGATTGTGCCGCCTGCTGATCTTCTTGCCGCTGAACCTGAACCTTTGCGTTCTGTTCCGCCCGAGCTTTTGCCGTGTTATACCGCTGAGTTTCTATAGCGATATTCGACAAAGCCTGTTGCGCCTCCAACATCTTGTCTGTGTCACCCGCCTCATATGCTTCTTTATACACACGCTTGGCAGTGTCCGTTTGAGATTCGATGCGGGAGCCATACTCGCTCAGATACCCTGTATCCAAGGCCTGTACCCGACTTTTTAACTTCTTGTTCTCTTCAAGCAACTGAGTCGAAACGCGGACAGCTTCCGATTTGTCCCGCTCCTCCTGTCTGTACTTTTCAGTGAGCTTTTTAATCCGACTCTGTACGCCCTTGCTGTACGAGTCTAACTCAGTTTCTTCCGGTTGAGCAGCAACAGGAGCTTTCTCTTCTTCCTGCTGTTCTGGCTCCTCAACCACAATATCTTGTTCTTCTTCAGACATAACCTACCTCCTATACATGCTTGATATCGTCAGGCTCTAAGAGCGTTGCGATAACCTCGTCATCGTTGATGATGCGAACTTCTCCCCCGTCGATCTTAAATCGAGATCCAGAGTACCGACCGATACATACCCACTGACCTTCTTTGCACCAAGGCTCTCCACCTGGGCCAAATTTATCAGCGTCTTTGTATGCCAATGGGCCGAGCTTCATGACATAAGCCACAACTGTAGCTACAGATTCACGATCTCGGATTTCATCAGGGATGTATAAACCACTCGCCGTCTTGGCCTTCCCTTGGTAGGGCATAACCAAAACCCGCCAGCCTGTGGGCTGCGGGAGACGTTCAAGTAGAGATTTGTCTAAAAGGGCCGGGTCTAACACCCGGTCTTTAGCGTCAACATATGCGCTTTTCAAAGGCTCAGATTCAGCTTTCGCCTCACCCTTATCTTTGTTAATTTTCTGCGCAACGTGTTCAGGAAGATATAAGGTCTTCGACATCGTCTACGTTTCTCTCCAGCAGGGCCTTGATTTCTTCTCGCGCGAAAGAGAGGCCCCGTATCTCTCCCACAGACATTTTGTACTGCTCCCAGTCCTTGACAGCACCGCTTGCAAGAGCATCGGAAATCATCTTCTCCTGCTCTTCAAGTTTCTTATACATGTACTTTGCCCAATCGACAACATCCATTACAAGTTATCCTTATATTCTCCTTGTAGGTCAGATGTAATCGGTCCACCTTCTACCCACTCGTCGCATGTGTTCTGACTACTACACACGAATTTGAGTAATTGGCAATACCCAGTGTCTCCAGACTCATCTCCTATGCACTCCTGCATAGACTCTGTCTGATTGTACATACCGCAGTTCCCGCACTCGTCATCCGTCACAGCGGCCTTGTAGTTATACTCGTACTCCGCCATGTCACGGTTTTCCATGTTCATGTCTTCGTCCTGAGTGGGAAGAGGACAAGAGTTTCCCTCCTCACTCTGCTCCATCGTATCGACAGGCATACCATCCGGAAGGATGCTGATCATAATTGTAGTCATCAGTAACACTTCCCTCGTTTGCCGCTGTCACGGACATCGCCTGGGCGAACTTCTCCGCCCATCATAAAGTTTTGAGTGTCTTCCGCACGACGCTTCGCTTCTCTGTTTCCACGGGAAACCGCGTCTGCCTCGTCGCGCTCCGTAACATAAACACCATCAGGGCTGCTGGTGCTGTCCTCTTCATCCCCATAGATAGACTTACCTAGATTCTTTGGTCGCGCTTTGGGGCGCATAGATTTCATTGGTGCAGGCATTGTTCTCTCCTATTCCATTATCTCAAAGTGAGGCGCATCGATAAATGGACGACGGCCCTGCGAACGACGTAAGTCTACATACTCGTTCATAGCTTCTTCTGCGGAACCTTCATAGGCCCCAAAATCATCGATATGCCACGCCGCGCCCCAGCGTATCTTAACGCCGCAATCTTTAGCTGCGACCTTCATGGCGTCTGCAATCTCATCATAGAGATTGAGTTCCCATCTGCCCCCATCAATATATGCCATTAAATCAACGGCATAGCCACCGAGGTGTTTACTCTTCATAGTCTGTGAAGCACCTTTTGCGACCAACGCTTCCTGCTCCTTACGGGTTCTAAGACCGCATATCACGCTGAAGTCTTGCTCGCTAATTCCAATGGCCGTGCGAACAACGGCTTGTAGAGAAGCATCAACGCCCTCAAGCCGCTCATTGCTGCGATTTCCTAGTTTATATGTCATTTCGTTAATCCTTGTTTTTTCTCGTAGCTACGAAGTCCGCCTAATCCAAGCATACCCATCATAACCGTCATTAAGCTGCCCATGTCAAATGTGGGAAGTTCTGGTATTTGAACGCCAGCAACCGTCACACCAAAAACAATGAATGGCTGCAAGACAAAGTGATAGGCAAATGCAGCGCCGCAAACCCAGCCTATGAAGGGACGCCATCCGCCCTTGAACACCGACCCGCTGGACGCTTCTGCCTTGTTTACTTCTATCTGCGCAAGCATCGCTTCCTGAGAGTGCTTATCGGCCATCGTTGTTAGGTCATGGGCCAACTGCGCAGCTTTATCTTTGTCCTGTATGAACTTCCCAGCAAGCTCAGTCGCTGGCCCTATCAGTGTGCTTAGTATTCCCATTATTTCCGTCCCATCCATGCTGTTGCACCCATAAAGGCACCGACAATGCCCGCGCCTGAAATGTAGAACAAGTTGGATATATCGCTCAGTGCCGTAACGCGGTCCAAAGGTATAAAGAACATTGTAACTGTGAACACCCCCATACCTATCAGTGTCCACCGGGCCATGCGCAATTGAGCCAAGTGCTTGCGCAGCGCGTCTTCTGTCTCGCGAATTTCTTTGGCCTTCGTCATCTCCGCGTCGGAAACAATGCCATCGCCATCCATATCGTAAGCATCGTACTTACTTTGATCTTCCAGCTTCTTTGCCGCCATTTTCTACACTCCTTGCATACGCTACCGCGTGGTGCTTGTGGTGGGTTATTATAACAACTTTTCCGTATTTGTCATATACAACGTAATCTCCACGCTTATTCCGGTACAACCTCAAAACAATATACCACCGTGGTGCTGTTAGTTATCAACACTTTAGCATCATCTAACGCCTCTTTACATTCCTGTTCCGTAGGCAATTGAGCAAGCTGATAATATTCTATCTTATTATTCGTAAACATAAACCAAACCAAGAACCACATCACCATCTCCCTTGATATCGGCCCCAGTAGTAAAAGCCTGTGACTACGCCCAAACCAGCAATGATAAAGATAACTGCGCCAACAACAAAATTAATCGCATTGTCAATCATCTCTTGTTTTTTGTAAGCCTCTGCCTTGCGGATACGGCGCATCTCGCCCTCGATGGCGAGGACTTCCTCCCAAGCGGATGGCCCGTAAGTCCATGATATATGGTCTTTTATTTCCTTTCTCATGGATTCCATCTTCTTTTTCTGGGCGAAGATTTCAATAGCACTGGCACTATTATCAGACATCATTTTGTAAAAAGGAGGGTTCTTTGTCTTGTCTTCCGCGTATTGAAAGTCAGAAAAAGCGGAACCCCACTTTGCGAGAGTGCCGCTCATTTCTTGAATATCCTTGCCCGCACTTATACCCTGCTTGAGAATATTAAACGCAGATGTGGCAAGACCAACCGCCGTAATTGGATCAATCATGGGACTAGAACTCCCCGACAAACCTCTGAGGTCGGGCTATCGGACTGAACCGTTTGTTAACCGTGCCGCCAGAGGAATACTTAGTCTTTCCTGCATTGCTCAACGCAATGGCAACCGCCTGCTTTTGCGGTCTCCCAGCAGCCATTTCAGTCTTGATGTTCTGGCTGATTACATCTTTTGATCGTCCTTGTTTAAGAGGCATCTCATCATCCACCTTGTCGCGTCTTGTCCCGCTGAACCTGAATACGTTCGCGGTTCACATCGTTACGGTTTTCTGCAATGTCCTCTTGGCTCTCAATTCGTGCCGCCGAAGTCGCTGCCTGTTGCTGCATCTTCTGCAACTCAATCAACATCTGACCTTGGTCTTCTTCTTTCTTACGCTGCAAGTCTTCCTGCTTGATAGCAAGCTCCTGCATCCGAATCTGAACCAGAGGGTCGTCCATCGGGCTGTTGCCTGCAGGTAGAAGACCCGGCAGTATCTCTGCCATAATCTTTTCCATCTGCATCGAAATCAACAGTTCCATTTGCCCAGGGTCCTGCATGTCCTGCTGTACCTTGGCAATCTGCATCTGCGCTGCCTGTGGGTCAATCGCTCCGCTTTGAGCAGCCAGTTGAGCCTGAGAAATAATACCCTCGATCTCGCCCATAACCATCTTACGCGCTTTCTGAGAAACGTGCTCCATGATGTGAGAGTAGAACGTACCCATAACCTGTGGAGAAGTGGACACCAAAGGCGTCTTCATAAACGACATGTGCATACGGATGTGAGCGTCGTGATCCTGCTCGGGAAATGTGTTCAAGATCTCGCCCATCAACGCACGGGCATTCTCGATGGCCGGATCCAGTGGCTGCGGCTGGGGTGGGGGTGGGAGAATCTCGTCAATGTTCTGAACCTCAAGGGCCTGATACATTCGACGATACGCCGCATGCAAGTTGTGCATCTGTGGGTTAGATTGCGCAAGCTGCAACTGGGTCTGTGCCAACGTGACCCGCTGTGCCATCGAGAATATATTTGGATCACTTACAGGAATAACATCAACGCGACCGTCAAAGTCTTCCGCCATGATCATGCGATCACCGCCCGCCACATCGTATGGATAACCGTCCGCGGGCATATTGTCCCCAAAGATTCGAGCCAATACTCGGAACTCTTGGCGCTGTGCGTAATGCAGCCGCTTATGGATAGCAGACATGACCTTCATGCCACGCTCCAGCATAGCCACTGTAGTGCCTACAGGAGCCTCTGTGTTGCCGTCACCTGTCTGCTGGTCTGCCAGTGACACAAAGCGTCTACCGCCCTCTATAAGGGCTCCTAGAAGCTGTGCTAGCGTTCCCGATGGTTCCTTGTACGGAAGCGGAATAATCGCATCTCTGATGTTGCCACCAGGAGCGTCAATGTCCCGCCATTCTCCAGGTTGTAAGGGTTCGTCGTCATTACGAACCCTTACGCCCCGAGCCTTGAACCCTGCAGGGAGGTTTGCCAAGGTTCCGGCGTCGATCAACTGGCGAAGAATACTTGTAGCAGCGCGGCCCAAACCACCAATCATGTGGATCAAACCAAAGCCATAGAACCCCAGACCAGGCATAAACTTGTAGTGGACGAAATACTGCTGCTTCTTAGCAATCTCAGTACCTTCTTCGAAGTTCCGACGAATACCAAGGATCTGACCTGAACCCTCATCAATCGTAACAATGTACGGAAGAGCAATACCTGTAGGCTCACCGTCAGGCCCCATGTCCTCAAAGCCCTCGATGTCTAGATCGACATGCATCTCAAGCACAGTGAAGACTTCGTCAGTATAGGTCTTAGAAGTACCCTGCAGTTCGTCAATCTTCTGGCGAACCTCGTCCTCACCCTCATCGTACTTGCTTAACTCTACGTCACGGTAGAAACCAGCAATCTGCATCTTGCGTACTTCGTTCGCATCCATACGGAGAACGTGCGTAACACGAGAAGCCGTCGCTAGATCCGATGCAGCGTAAGGCACAACCAAATCCTGCGCCGGGATAAACTTAGACACCGCCCGCTGTTTGGCCTGATCGTAGTATACTTTCTTAAACGTAGACCCCGACAGTGGTAAATAGAACAGCAGCTGATCCATATCAGGATCAAACTCTTCCATAACTTCCATAATCTGGTAGTTCATGAAATCCTT